>Ga0209835_1000025_pt1 | contig 97809 bp, 92 predicted proteins | sample LakKivwa52mmetaG_FD_184138 | JGI IMG/M metagenome (GOLD analysis project Ga0209835, IMG submission 184138) | Anoxic lake water microbial communities from Lake Kivu, Rwanda to study Microbial Dark Matter (Phase II) - Lake Kivu water 52m metaG... | ecosystem: Environmental > Aquatic > Freshwater >...
CCCTGAACCGAGCCCCGACTTTTCGGGGCGAGCTCACCGGAGGCGCAGCCGAAGGTAACCCTGAACCCTGAACCCTGAACCCTGTACCCTCCATATAATGAGCAGATTATACGCCATAACCATCTCCCTGGCTGCTGCCTTCATCGCCGCCGTACTGCTGGCTCCGATGCCGCGGTTCAGGTCACCGCTGTCGACAGTGGTTGAAGCTGCCGACGGGTCACTGCTGGGGGCACGTATAGCTGCCGACGGCCAGTGGCGGTTCCCTCCTCCCGATTCCATACCGCACCGCTTCGAAAAGGCGCTGCTCACTTACGAGGACAGGTGGTTCTACAAGCACCCCGGAATCAATCCGGTTGCCCTTTTCAGGGCCCTGAGGCTGAACATTCAGATGGGCGAGACGGTGAGCGGTGGCAGTACCCTTACCATGCAGGTAGCCCGCATAGCCGGCGGTAATCCCGACCGTACCTACAGCAGAAAGCTTATTGAAATGCTGTCGGCCCTCAGGCTTGAGCTCTTCCGGTCGAAAAAGAAGATACTTGAGCTGTACTGTTCCAATGCACCGTTCGGAGGTAACGTGGTGGGACTTGAGGCCGCCGTGTGGAAGTATTCGGGGTACTCGCCTTTCAACATGTCGTGGGCCGATGCCGCGACATATGCCGTTCTTCCCAACGCGCCGGCCCTGGTTCACCCGGGAAAGAACAGGGAAATACTGAAGCAAAAGCGCGACAGGCTGCTGCAGGAGATGCACCGCAGGGGATATATCGACAGCCTCACCCTTGAGCTGTCAGTTGACGAACCGGTGGTACCGGCGCCACACTCCCTGCCGGCCGACGCGCCGCACCTTACCGACTGGTTCCACGGCAGCAGGCGGGGCGAGAGGGTGCGCACAACCATTGACAGGACCATTCAGCTCCGGACGGCCGAAATAGTCAACAGCCATTCGGAGGAACTCAGAGGTAATATGATTTTCAACGCCGCGTGCATTATTGTTTCGGTCGATAACGGCCATGTGCTGGCCTATGTTGGCAACAGCAGCGGCGATACATCAGGCAACCGCGGCCATCAGGTCGATATAATAAGGTCGCTGAGGAGCTCGGGCAGTATTCTGAAACCTTTTCTCTACGCCGGACTGCTCTCTGCGGGTGAGCTTCTTCCCGGAGCCATTGTGCCTGACATTCCGGTGAGATACCCTGGTTTTGCGCCGAAAAACTTCGACGGTTTTTTTAATGGCGCGGTTCCGGCATCAATGGCCCTGGCAAGGTCGCTAAATATTCCGTCGGTTAAAATGCTGCAGGACTATTCACCTGCCAGGTTTCACGTGCTGCTGCAGCAATGCGGCATTACCACATTCAGGAAGGAGCCCGGTCATTACGGATTGTCAATGATACTGGGAGGAGGCGAGGTGTCGCTGTGGGAACTTACCGGGGCCTATGCTTCAATGTCGAGGGTGCTCGGAAACTCTGTTGCCTCCGGTACATATTCGGCAGGTGACTGGCACCCGCCGGTAATAGAAGCGGCCGGCAGTGTGAAGGAAATAACAGTAACCGGATACCAGCCGCCTCTCTCCTCAGGCAGTATATGGCTGACATACAAAGCGTTGCGCGAGGTAAACCGTCCCGATACAGAGTCGGGCTGGCAATTCACAGGCCGTACTACCGATGTTGCATGGAAAACAGGAACCAGCTACGGCTTCAGGGATGGCTGGGCGGTAGCTACCACGCCCGGGTTCGTTGTGGGGGTTTGGGTTGGCAACGCCACAGGCGAGGGGAGGCCGGGACTGACAGGAGCTGCCTCGGCTGGACCCATACTTTTCGATATAATAAGTTACCTTAACCCCGATGGATGGTTCGACAGGCCGGGCAGCGATGAGCTGACCCTTATAGAGGTATGCCGCGAAAGCGGGTACCGTGCCGGTGTTGATTGCCCCGACAGGATTGAAATGTGGGTTCCCGTTGCAGGTTTGCGCAGCGAAGCCTGCCCTTACCACCGGCTTATCCACCTCAATGCCGGACGTACCATGCGGGTTAACTCAGGCTGCTATCCGCCTGCCGGAATTATAACCGAGCCGAGGTTTGTTTTGCCACCGGCAATGGAATATTTCTACCGGCACCGGAATCCCTCCTACCGGGCACTGCCACCTTTCGATCCTGCCTGCGGCCCCGACAGGGAAGTAAGTCAGATGGAATTCATCTACCCTCCGCCCGAAGCAGGCATCTTCATTCCACGCGACCATACGGGCGAACTTACGAGGTTCATAGCAGAACTTGTACACCGCGATCGTGCCATAAAAATCTTCTGGCATCTCAACGACGCCTATCTTGGCGAAACCAGGTTTATCCACCAGTTTGAAATAGTGGCACCACCAGGCGAAAACCGCCTCACCGCCATCGATAACGAGGGAAACATCGCCACCACCATATTCACCATCAGAAACTGAAGGGACACCGGACGCCGGAAGCCGGAAGCCGGCCGCCGTATTTTAATTATCTTCGTACCAACCTGTAAACACTAACCATATTATGAAAAAGAACATCTCATCCATCTGCCTGCTGCTGGCAGCAATTGTGACAATAACAGCGGTGTCGTGCTCAACCCCCGAAGAGAAGGCGGCGAAAAAGATAAATGCATTTATTGAAGAGTCGGGCACGCTTGGACTTGCAGTGGCGGTTGTAAAGGATGGCAAAATTATTTATACAGCGTCGTTCGGCCGCCGCAGTCCCGACGACAACACACCACTGCAGAACGGCGATATATTCCGCATAGCATCAATATCGAAATCGTTTACCACCACAACGCTTATGAAACTGGTGGAGGAGGGCAGGGTGAGCCTTGACGATGATGTAAGCACCCTTGTCGGATTCACCGTAAAAAATCCCGCATACCCCGATATCCCGGTTACCGTTAAAATGCTCCTCTCCCACTCATCATCGCTGAACGACTCACAGGGATATTTTACCCTTAACGCACTCAATCCGGCCACAAATCCCGACCACGCAAAATGCTGGAACGACTACGAACCCGGAACAAAATACCAGTACTGCAACTTCGGATTCAACACCCTCGGAACCGTAATAGAGAAGATTTCGGGAGTAAGGTTCGACCAGTATGTGCGCGATGTGGTTCTGAATCCCCTCGGACTGACTGCCAGTTTTAATGTCGACGATCTGCCCGGGGCGGTATTTGTCCCGCTCAGTCACCCCGACACCACGGGCCTGGCTGCAACCGGAAAAATTGGTTTCAGGATTTCGGAAGGGGTATACAACTCTCCCGCCGCACGGCTCGACACCGGATATGTGATGGGCTACAGCACTCCGCTCTTTTCGCCCACCGGCGGCATAAAGATATCGGCCGAAGGCCTGGCCCGCTACATGATTATGCACATGCACTACGGAATGGATCCTGCAACGGGTGTAAGGGTTATGACCGAAGAGAACGCCAGGCTTATGCAGACACCTGTTGTTGACACCAGCAACGAAGACGGCAGCTACTGCCTGGCCCTTAACCGGCTTACAAACCTTATCAAAGGGGAGACAATGATTGGACATACCGGCTCGGCGTACGGCCTCTACAGCGCCATGTATTTCGAGCCTGATAAGAAATTCGGCTTCGTCACCATTACCAACGGCACCACCCCCGATTATGCAAAATACTCAGGCGGCTTCGCCCCGGTGCAGGGAGAGGTGATACGGATACTATATGATGTGTATATAAAATAGGGCGTAAAAGGTGTATATGGCGTAAAGGGCATAGGGGTGGCTGCGCCGCAGCATGGGGCATAGGGCATAGGGCATGGAGAAAGGGCATATTAGGGCATACAATGGCGTAGAAGGGGTTTTTGGTTGCTGGTTACTGGTTTGCCTGCGCCTGCGGCTTGGTTCAGGTCCCCGGCACCTTGAACCATTTTTTGCCACTACGACCTTATGCCAATACGTCACTACGTCCCTTTTCCCTGCACCCTGCACCCTGCACCCTGTACCCTGAACCCTTTTCCGGCGCTGCCGCCCGGATGCCAGACGCCGGCAGCCTGACGCCGTTTTCAGATTATCATCCCCGCAGCCACGGTATTGTTGGTTCCTTCGTCGATAAGGATGAAGCTGCCTGTGGTGTGGTTCACGATATAGGGATCGGTAAAAAGGGGTTTCGCCGTGCGGATACTTATCCTGGCTATGTCGTTCATTTTCACCTCTTTGTTAACGGTGTCGCGTTCCACCGTGTTCACATTAAGCCTGAAAATCACCTCCCTGATCACGCACCGCACCTCGCTGCCCGTGTGCCGCAGCAGGTATTTGCCGTTCAGCACCATCGGCTTCTCGCTGAACCAGCAAATGCGCGCCACAATATCGCTCTTCAGCTCAGGCACCGCATCGGCAGGCACAATCATGTCGCCCCGGCTGATGTCAATGTCGTCGTCAAGCACTATGGCAACCGACTCGCCCGGCGCAACAGTGTCGTGGCTCTCATTGAAGGTGTCAATGCTTTTTATGGTGGAACCAAGGCCGGCAGGCAACGCAACAACCTTCTCGCCCCGCCTGAAGCTGCCACCGGCCACCCTGCCTGCATAGCTGCGATAGTCGGGATAATCGGCCGACAAGGGCCTTATCACGTACTGCACCGGGAAACGGGCCGGAACAGCCTGGCCATTGCCGTTTATCTCAACCGTCTCAAGTAACTCAAGCAGCGTCGGACCTTCATACCATGGCATATTCTCCGAACGGTCAACAACATTGTCGCCCAGCTTGGCGCTTATAGGAAGGAAATAGGGGTGAGGAACCTCAAGCTTGACAGCCAGCGCCTTAAGGTCGGCCCTGAGTTTGCTGAAGACTTCATTGCTGTAGTCTGTGAGGTCCATCTTGTTGATACAGAAAACAATATACCTTATGTCGAGCAGGTGCGCAATATAGGTATGCCTTATCGTCTGCTCAACCACACCGTTTCGGGCATCAACGAGTATCAGTGCCATATCGGCGGTTGATGCACCTGTTACCATATTGCGTGTATACTGTATATGGCCGGGGGTATCGGCAATGATAAATTTGCGGCGCGGTGTTGCAAAGTAACGGTAAGCCACGTCGATGGTTATCCCCTGCTCGCGCTCGGCTTTCAGTCCGTCGGTCAGCAGTGACAGATCGACCTCCTCCTTGCCGCGGCGGCGCGACGATTCGGTAATATGATCGAGCTGATCCTCAAATATCGATTTGCTGTCATACAACAGGCGTCCAATAAGCGTGCTCTTGCCGTCGTCGACACTTCCCGCCGTGGTGAACCTCAATAGACTTAAATTCTCTTTCATTGCAGATTGTATGCTGTTGATGTTATCGTATCGCTAAGCTCTCTGATGGATTGATGAACCATCAAAAATATCCTTCCCTCTTGCGTTCCTCCATAGCCGCCTCAGAACGCTTGTCGTCGTAGCGGCCTCCCCTTTCGGTAACCCTGGTGGCGGCTATCTCGGCAATGATGTCTTCGAGATTGTCGGCCTTTGAAAGGGTTACGCCGGTGCATGTTATGTCGCCAATGGTGCGGCAGCGAACATCGGTCTCAATCACCTCCTCACCGGGTTTCAGCATCATAAAAGGTGCCCAGGCAAGGAAAACGCCATCGCGTTTGAATATTTTGCGGCGGTGAGTGTAGTAAAGCGATGGCAGTTCAACCTTGTCGGTGAGTATATACTGCCAAACGTCAAGCTCTGTCCAGTTGCTTATGGGGAATACCCTGAAATGCTCTCCCGGGTGCTTCCGTCCGTTGAAGATGTTCCACAGCTCGGGCCGCTGGTTCTTGGGGTCCCACTGTCCAAACTCATCGCGGTGTGAGAAAAATCGTTCCTTGGCACGTGCCTTTTCCTCATCACGACGTCCCCCGCCAATGGCGACATCTATTTTCAGCTGCTCAAGTTTATCGAGAAGACTGATACTCTGTGCCTTGTTGCGGCTGGCATTGTACCCTTTCTCCTCTGTTACCCTTCCGTTGTCGATCGACTCCTGAACCGATGCAACAATGAGTTCAACCCCCAATTCCTTCACAAGGTTATCGCGGAACACAAGGGTCTCCTCAAAGTTGTGACCGGTGTCGACGTGCAACAGCCTGAAGGGTATCTTCATAGGCCAGAATGCCTTCTTTGCAAGGTGAACAAGAACTATCGAGTCCTTGCCGCCCGAAAAGAGTATAACAGGATTTTCAAACTGAGCCGCCACTTCGCGCATTACATAAATGGCCTCATTTTCCAGGTCCCTGAGATGCCTGCTGTTAATATCAAGTGTCATTGCAATGTAATTTTCTATTTAGCGTGCAGTCCGCACTCCTTACCCGACTGATCTTCCCACCACCAGCGACCGGCACGGAAATCCTCACCCGGTTTGATTGCCCTGGTACAGGGTTCACATCCGATACTTACAAAACCTTTATAGTGAAGTTCATTGTGAGGAACATGATTCTTCTTAAGGTAATCCTCAACCTGCTTCAGCGTCCAGTCAAACAGCGGGTGATATTTGAATATCCGGTTCACCTCGTCATACTCAAGGTGCTCCATCGACGATCTGCCCGCCGACTGCTCAGCCCTGATGCCAGTTATCCACAGCTTCTTCCCCTCAAGAGCCCTTCCGAGTGGTACCACCTTTCGTATATGGCAGCACTCCTTGCGGTTATCGACCGACTGGTAGAAACTGTAAGGCCCCTTCTCGGTAAGCAGCTTCTCAACCTCATCGCGGTCGGGAAACAGCACCTTTATCGGCTTTTTGTAGATCTTAAGGGTGTTTGAATGAACCTTGTATGTCTCCTCGAACATACGTCCAGTGTCAATCGCAACAACCTCAATGTCAATGTCGTTGCGGAAAATAATGTCGGTTATAACCTGGTCCTCCACACCAAAACTGGTGGTGAACACAACGCCACCCGGGAAGTGATCGGCCAGACTTCGCAGGTGGGCTGCAATATCGCTGCCTGTAATCTCAGTCTTCAGGTTGTTTAATTCCATCTTCAGCATAATACTATCCTCCTGAATGATTGTGGTTTTCCGGCAGGGCAAAGGAACTGATTTTTCTCCAATCGGGGGGCAGTAATAAAAGGGATTGGGGATGGGTATAAATGCGTAGTGCGGCTCCGCCGCGCATGGGGCATGGGGAAAGGTAATCGGTAATCGGTTAGGGGACTGCGGCCCGAGCAATGCGCAGTGCACGGGTTATGGGGAGTGCAGTAATTATGGGGATTTGCAGGGAAATTTCAGGGAAGATGATATCTTTACAAACGGACCAAATTTATAAACCAATCTTAAAACCCCATACCTGTTATGTTACGAATGAATTCATTATCTGTCAGTTCAGCGCGTGCAGCGGTTATTATTATTGCTTTCATGCTGATCTTCCCGGTGGTTGTAACCGGACAGGTCGCAGGCCTCAAAAAAGTTGAATACAACAAGGAGTACCTTGTGCAGAATGTAGTTGTAGGAACCATTGCCCCGGCAAGGCTCGGCTCAACACCTTACCGCCTGGGTGCTGACGGAACTGTTTCAATACTGCCGGCCACCGGAAGTGTCACCTTCAACTACCGCACGGGCGATACAGCGGTAAAACTGGCAGGCGACCATGTTGAACCTGCAGTTACCCTATACTATTCTGACGACCGCGGTGGTTCGGAAAGCAGGGCCTTCAACATCCTCTCGTGTGTCGGCAACGAAGTGAAGGTGCTGACGGGCGAAGCAAAGGGCGCAACGGGAGTGGTTATAGGCAAGCACGGCGGGTCGGAACATGTAATGGTCGATTTTAAGAACCCGGAAGTGCTTAAAACCATGTTGCCGGGCGATAAAATGGCCGTATACGCGTATGGAGTGGGCATGGAACTGACAAACGTAAAGGATGTAAAGACCATGAACATGAGTCCGCAGCTGATAGAAGCCTTTACCAGGGCAGGAATGGGTATTACCCCTGCAGGCAAGCTGCGGGTGCCTGTTGCGCTGACCGTGCCGGCTAAAATCATGGGATCGGGCCTTGGTTCCGACCATGTCTATTCAGGCGATTATGACATTCAGTTGTTTGATGAAAAGGTCAACAGGGAATACGGACTTGACAAACTGAGGTTCGGAGACATAGTTGCCATAATCGATGCTGACAATTCATACGGAAGGATTTATAAAACCGGAGCCATTACAATAGGGGTGATAACCCATAGTGGCAGCGTGATTGCCGGACACGGGCCGGGTGTAACAACCCTGTTTACATCATCAAACGGAAATATCGAGTTCCATACCGACAGTAAGGCAAACCTGTTGTATCTGCTATTGCAGTAAATGCTTCTCAGGCATCGGTACTGCGACTCTGCAGGTATTATTTATGCCTCTCACGGAGGATGCCCTCAACATCGGCAAGGGTGTGGTTACGGGAATGAAGAAGTACCAGGTAGTGATAGAGCAGGTCGGCTGCCTCGTTAAGGAAGAGGTCGTCGCGGTTATCCATCGATTCGATAATAAGTTCGGCGCTCTCTTCACCGAGCTTCTTGGCAATTATGCGCGGACCGCCGGCAAGGAGTTTTGCCGTGTATGATGAGGCCGGATCGGCACCGCGACGCGATTCAATGATGCTTTCCAGTTCCGCTGTGAATCCGGCTGCAGATTCCGCATCTCCTCCGGCAGATACACCATATGGTAAATTCTTTTCTCCCCAGCAGGTATCGCTGCCGGTATGACATGCCGGACCGGCCGGGGTAACCTTGACCAGCAGGGTGTCATTATCGCAGTCGTCGAGTATCTCTTTGACATACAGAATATTACCCGACTCCTCCCCTTTTGTCCACAATCGTTGCCGGCTGCGGCTGTAAAAGGTCATACGCCCGGTATCGCGCGTAACCTGCAGCGACTCATCATTAACCCATGCCATCATCAGCACCCTGCCGGTTTCAGCATCCTGGATTATTGCAGGTTTCAGTTTTTCAGTATTCGTTTTCATCGTTTTAATTGTTTCCCATTCATTTTCGCCATAATACACCCTTTTTCCTTTATGCCCTTTACGCCTTCTACACCCTTATATGCCCTTCTGCCCCCTAAGTCCCCTAAGTCCCCTACGTCCCTTACGCCCTTTACGCCTTCTACGCCACTATGTCATTATGCCATTACGCCACTATGTCATTATGCCATTACGCCATTACGCCCCCCTCCCTGAACCCTGCACCCTGTACCCTGCACCTCATACCTCATACCCCATACCTCATACCTTATTTCCTTACCCTTACTCCATTATCATTGAGATACTCCTTGAGATCCGGTATCGTCAGCTTCCCGTAATGGAACAGTCCGGCTGCCAGCAGTGCATGCGCCCGGCCCTTTGTCACGGCATCGAGAAAGTGTTCAGGTTTTCCCGCACCCCCTGAAGCAATAACGGGAACCTTTACACTGGAGACAATTTTGGCCAGCGCCTCAACGGCAAACCCTTTCCCCGTACCGTCGTTATCGATCGATGTAAACAACACCTCGCCGGCGCCCCTTTGTACAGCCTGCTCAACCCAATCGAACAGATCAATTCCGGTGGCGACCTTCCCCCCGTTTACAAAAACCTTCCATGAGCCATCGGGCTGTGCCGGCCGGCATCAACGGCCAGTACAATGCACTGGCTACCGAATTTTCCGGCCAGCTCCGAAATCAGATCCGGCCTCCTTACCGCGGTGGGTTGTATCCATTTCCCATTGTAATACCAAATTTTAATAAGTAAGTGCTCATGAGAATATTTAAACAATTTGCCCACAAGATATTTTATATGCTTTTTGTACAAGCAAATAATCATTGTGATGAAACACAGAGTAAAGAAATCGCCAGTTTTATGTTTTCCATTTATTTAACCATATTCATTCTAACTGGCTTATTCATTATAGATATAGTTACTAAAGCTGTATTTCAAGGTAAGGATGCAACGAAATACATATTGATAGGGGTTGCTGTCTTCAGCTACATTGTTAGTCTGGTATATTTCTCGTATAAAAAGAGATACTTAAATGTCATTAATGAAACTTCAAAGACAGTCGCTGATAGAAGGTTAATAATCAGAATGTTTGTGATATTTAACATTGTATTTTTTATTGTATTTATACTTATTAGTGTTTTGTATAGCTTATTGTAGGTCTTATTAATTAGAATATGCTAGTCTTTATACTTGGATTTCTTGCAGCTCTTACAATACTTTTTGCAGTTGCTGTTAACAAAGTAGGCTTTGCTGATTCTACTTGGGCATTTTATAATTAAAGAACCTGTTTTGATGAAATATTAAACAACATGTTATGAGCAAGAAGACTATATTACTGATAGTATTGCTACTTCTTTCAGGCACAATCTGCACATTAAGTCAGACAAAATACAATAAGCTTAGCAGACCGGTTTTGGATTCACTGATTCTTTCTTACTGGACAGAGAGTCAGATAGATTATGACAGAATGAAGGAACGCTACGTGGATGTTGTCATAAACAAAGACCCTTCAGGAAGCATCAAGGTTGAAATGCAGAGTCCTTTTGGCAGTATTAGTCTTAATCCCAGGTTCCCGGTTATCAGCTATTTCATTTTAGAAGGTATTCCTGTAATTGTCAGGACTAGCGCTTTTGATAATGTTTTAGCACAATATGATCCATACATTCATAATCCGGAAATTTCAGCGCGCAATAGCTTTTATAGCGAGGAGTTTCTATTATTTCTTAAAGAGACGATGCCAAACAGGTACAGAGACTATTTTATAACAAAAGGTCTGATTCCTGTGATCAGCGAAAAGGGAGATACTTTGTCATACTATTCGATTGCCGCATTTGGAAAGAGTCTCTACTGGGAGGTTACCTTCTCCGTTGGCGGAGACATTATTGATATAGTGAAAAACTACAAATAGTCAGTATAATCATCTGAAAGCATACGCAGGGTAACCTGACCACATTGCATTGGAAGTATCTGCAGATGCCATTACCCATCATCCATCGCAAATCGAATGATTGGTAATTCGTGACTTATGGAAGAAACCCGATGAGAATCGTCAGGCTGAAATCGGCCATCAGATATCAGATATTCCGGCGCCCTCCCGACCTCCGGTACGGGACTCCGCTGCGCTCCACATGCCAAAGGGGACTGGATTGCTAACGCGATCCTTTTTGGGTGTTCATTACAATAAAACATCAGACCAATTCGCCAAATGGCGAATATTGTTTCGTTTTTTGCTTATAGTCAATCAAACAAGTTTGTTGACTCTGCAAAAAACGAACCGGGGGCAATTGCCCCCGGTCTGATGTTTTATTGTGGGTTGTACTGGATTCGAACCAGTGGCCCCTACCCTGTCAAGGTAATGCTCTAAACCAACTGAGCTAACAACCCGTAGCTGCGGCAAAAATAAATATTTTTATCAATATCGGCCACCTGACATACCTATTTGTTAATTTCGTGGTGCATAAAGAAATACTCACTAAACAACATACATTATGAAATCACACGAAATTGACTACAAGATATTCGGCGATGATATACAGTTCGTTGAGATAGAACTCGATCCCTCCGAAACAGTTATCGCCGAAGCCGGAACAATGGTCTGTATGGAACAGGGCATCTCATTCGAGGTGAAAATGGGCGACGGCCTCTGTTTTCGGCGGCGAAGGTCTCTTCCTCGCAACAATGAAGGGCACCGGCAGGGTGTGAAGGCCCTGGCCCCGATGGGCAGAAATTCCGGTAAAGAGGGAGGTGCCCTCCTCGGAGGATTGTTTGAAAGGTAATTAAATCAGGTAAAGTCAAAACCACTTAAAAAAACCGGTGCTTCATACCAGGCATCCTTCTCGCTGTCGCTCATCCCTGTAAATCTGGTATATACCAGTCCGGGCTTCGCATTAAGCATCCTGTCAAGAGTTCCAAGGTCAACCTCACAGCGCAGCGTCTCATACAACGGCCCCCTGTCATCGGCCCAGGTCAGCGCCGTGTTGCATCCCGAAAGCGCGCAAACAGATTCAAGCAGGGGATTCAGCGCATCTGCCCTTCCGGGAATATGAAATAACCATCCCAGCGATACAAACCTGAAAAGACGGGGATGAAAAAGCCTCCGGAACCAGGGTGCGAAGGGCAGTATTTTCATCATTATCCAGCCCCATACGCCAGGCACATTCTTAATTACAAATTCGGTGGGAATGGCATTTACCCCTGCAACAATGCGACCGTTTTCACGCAGCAAATACCATGTACCGCGGGCGAAGGCCGTGTCGTCAAAGTAAAATGAATACCGCCTGTAGAAATCACGCACAAGCTTCCTTATCACCGGCCTGTCATCGGTCGTTGCCGGAGACACTGAGCCAGAGGCAACAGGCCTGAACCGGCTGAAGGCCACTGTTAGAAACGACCTGATATACTCGTAACCCGCCTCCTGGATGATGTTTTTGGTTCGCTCGTTTCGCGCCTCCACAAAGGCATATAAAAGGTGCCTGTCGCTTTTCTCAACTCCCTCAAATCCAAGCATATGTGGCTTGCTGAACATATTCAGGGCCTGTTGCCTGAAACTCTCTCCCTCTGAGCCCTGGCGAGCCTTTTGCCTCCCCTTCCGCCTGGGGTTTTCAGTCTGGTATAACTGCCTGAACGACAAAAACCTCAGAAAAGTTGCAGGTACCGCTGTACCCGTAAGCCTGCACTCCCGTGCGCAGGCACCAATCACCCCGGCAAGCGAAAGGTTCCTCCAAAGCGAAATGAACCTCATCCTGTTGCCGTAACCCTTCAGTATGGCCGGTATGTCACGAATGGTGTATTGCATACCGCCCTCACCGCCCATTACGGCAGATGAAAGCAGTCGGGTTATATCATCACCGGCCCTTCCTGAAGTCTTAACCTCCAGGCCCTTATATCCAAAAACCCTCCTCTCCTCCAACGGCATTATCTATTTTGTGTCGAGGGAACCAAAAACCTTCCTCAAAAGTGGCGTTATGCGCGCAGAAACATCCTTCCGTATCTTCAGTTCCTCCTCTTCAACCTTCATGAAAAGACCGTCAAGCGCCTTGCGGGTAAGGAAATCATCGAGGTTGGTGTTTACCGTGTTAAACCCGGCAAGCCTGCCTGCCACGCTTCCTGCAAAGCTGTTCCACCTGCCGGTCAGGGCTTCCCACGACTCGCTGGTTGATATTCCGGCAACAATCTTCTTGCGTGTCGATGCTTCTATCTTCGGCTTGTAAAGAGAATATAGCTGGTTATAGGTTGTGCGGTGCAGGTATTCAGTGGCCGCGTTGTCAGCACCCCTGAGAATGCCAAAAGCATCGGACACAGTCATGCCGGTAACGGCTGTAACGAATACCGGCGCCACCTCCTTTGCCGCATCCTCGGCGGCCCTGTTTATTCGGATTACCACATCCTCTATTAGCTTGTCGCCGCCCGGTATCTTCGAAATATTGTCAACTATCACCTTTGCCTCGTCGGGAAGAAGTATTCTTACAGCCATGTCGCTGTAATAGCCGTCGGTGACTGATAGCCTGCCTGCCGAATTCTTCGCACCGGTTATTAATGCCTCCTTAAGACCGCCAACCACGTCCTGTTCGGTAAGCGGCGCCACCGCCGCCGATTCCAGGACCTTCATTACCTCAGCGCAGCCAGCGATAAGAATCATTGCAGTAATCAGAATAATAACTGTTTTCTTCATCTCTAATCCTATTTATTGAGTTTCTCATTTTCTGTTTCCATAATCGCCCCGGCAATAATTATGTCAAACGGGGTTGTTATCTTGATATTTTCCCTGTTGCCTTCAACAACACTCACCGGTATGCCTGCCTGCTCGGCAACCGTGGCATCGTCGGTAAACAACTGATTGAATTTCACTTCATAGGCCTTCCTTATCAGGTCAAGACGGAATACCTGCGGCGTCTGTACCAACCTTATCGATTCGCGGTTTACCGTCATCGTGCCCCTTACCGTTACCATCCTCACCGATTCGGGCGGAGCCACAACCGGAATTGCAGCACCGCTCTTTGCCGCCTCTTCAAAACACCGCCTTACAGTACCGGCCGAAACCAGCGGTCTCACCCCGTCGTGAATGGCTACCAGGCAGTCGCCCGTAATACTCTCCAGTCCGCGCTTCACGGAATAAAACCGTTCTTCGCCCCCATCGACAACAATATGCGGAACAGCAAACCGGTGTTCGCTGCATAACCCCTCCCACATGGTCCTGAACTCACCCGGCAGCACAACTGTTATGCCGCAACCGCCACACAGCAGGTGCATCCGCTCAATGGTATGCATCAGCAACGGCCGGCCGGCCAGCAGCAGAAACTGCTTCGGCACCGCCGAACCCATGCGACGGCCGGTTCCGCCGGCCACTATCAGAACATGCCTCTCCACGGGCAACTGTTATTACTCTTTAGTATAAAGGAACCGCTTTATGCTCCGCTTGGGTGTCTTGGCAAACTCTTCGGGATGGATCCTTACCCTGCTGACGGCCATAAACTCGGGAAGCCGCTCGTTTACATGTTTCCTTGCAGTTTCAAATATCTCTGTCATCTGCTCATCGGTTATTCCATCCTTATCCTTCGTTTCAAAATCGGGACAGATAAGAGCCACAAGCTTGTTGTCTTCCGAAATTACCAGCGATTCGAGTATCAGGTACTGGTTATTGAAAACCGATTCAATCTCCTCGGGGTAGATATTCTTGCCCGAGGGGCCCAGTATCATACTCTTGCTGCGCCCCTTAATGTAAATATTGCCTTTGGCATCGATAAACCCGAGGTCGCCGGTATGCATCCAGCCTGCATCGTCAATCATTTCACGTGTTGCCTTCTCGTTCTTGTAATACCCGAGCATTACATTTTCGCCCCGAAGTATTATTTCTCCTATTCCGGTCTTCGGGTCGGGATTGTCGATTTTCACATCGAGGGTGTCGACAGCCCTGCCCGATGCGCCCAGCTCGGTGGTATCCCACGATGCATAGCTTATCAGCGGCCCGCATTCGGTCATGCCGTAACCTATCGTAAACTTAAAGCCGATCTTTTTGAAAAACCTCTCAGCATCGGCATTCAGGGCCGCCCCTCCGATAACCACCTCCTTGAACCTGCCGCCGAAGCTCTGGTTGAGTGTTTCGCGTATCTTCTTATGCAACAGCTTGTTGAGTCCGGGTATGGCCAGCAGCACCTTCATGTGCGGTTTTGTTATAACCGGCAACAGCTTCTTCTTGTATATCTTTTCAATTACGAGCGGAACCGAGAGTATCAGCCTGGGACGGATCTCTCCGAACGCGGCAAGAATCACCTGCGGCGACGGGGTTTTGGTGAGTATGGTGATATGACACCCGAAGGTGAAGGGGAAGAGAAATTCAAACGCGCAGCCATAGGTGTGTGCCAGCGGCAGGAACGACACCACCGGGTCGCCCGGTTCGAGCGGCATGTGCTTCTGCGCAAAGCGGACGTTGGCCGCCAGGCTGTTGTGCGGAATCATCACCCCTTTCGAGAAACCCGTGGTTCCCGATGTATAGCTTATGACCGCCAGCTTGTCGTTGGTTATGTCTGAGAACCTGATATGCTCACGGAGCAGCTCGGGGTAACGGGTGGCATAGGTTCCGCCAACCGATTCGAAGGCCTTTTTTACCCCCTCGTTGCGGCATGTTATCATTCCGAAGCTGTCGAGCGAGAATACGCCCAGTATCCCGGGCATCTTCTGATAGTCGAGAGACTCCCATAACTTGTCGTCGACAAACAAAACCTTCGAGTCGGAATGGTTAATAATGTTGGTGAGGTCCTCGGGCTTGAAGTCAGGCAGAATGGGCACAATTACCGCGCCGTAGGTTACAGTGGCCAGGTATGTGACGCACCAGTTGGCCGAGTTTTTGCCAATAAGAGCCACCTTTTCGCCCTCCTTCAGCCCGTAGGCGTCGAAAGCGATGTGTAACTTCAGTATTTTCTCAGCAATCTCACGGTAGGTGTACCCCTTCTCCCTGTAGTTCGAAAGGGCCTCAATGTCCCAGCTCTTCTTAATGCTCTCCTCAATGTAGCCGATAAGTCTTTCTTTAATCATGGGTCATGGTTTATTGTTTATTGTAAAGTTAGTAATTCCCGAACAACGGTCACCTCCGGTTCGAAAAAACCCATACGCCCGGCGTCCGGTAACCGTCAACCGGGTGGCCGCGCCGCAAAGGGCGAAGCCCGTAACCCGTAACCCGCAACCCGCAACCCCTTATGTCCCCTACGTCCCCTACGTACCTTACGTCCCTTACGCCTTCTACGCCCTTTTTCCCTACGCCATTAATACACATACATCAGCGCCAGGGCAATAATGCTTAGCACGTTCACCACCAGGAAGAAGTAGTTGTAATTTTCCCTGTTCTTGCTGAAGTACCCCAGTTTGCGGGCGAAAATGCCAATGGTGGGGGCAAAAAGTACAATGAGGAAGGCAAAGAACTCAATCTCGAGAAACACCTTGTCGAGACCATCCCTGTAAAATGCAGCCATAAAGACAACCAGCAGCAGCACAAGCAGATAGAGCATATAGCTTGCCTTGAGGAGCAACGTCGACACCGGTCTTCTTTTGTGAAGCCTGTGGGGTTTCAGGTATGCGTAGGCAATGGCAAATATCAGGATTATAAAGACAATCCCCAGTATCTTGCTCATAACATCGGGAAAGTTTGACATGGCGCTATATTTGGTCGAATATAGTAAAAATATCATTACTCAGGTTGCGGGATTCCCATCAGACTGCTGTGACAGGAGGCCTTACATATATCCTGAACAATTGTCATGCTATTCCGTTGATTATCTTTGCTGAGCCTTTTCTATAACAACATTATAACCGATTTCAAATGAAAACACGATTTGCATCGATCCTGGTTCTTTCTCTTCTTTTTTCGCCCCTTGTCGCGCAAACCGGCTCTATTACAGGAGTTGTGACCGGTTCGCCCAATAATGAAAAGATACCGTATGCAACCATAGCTGTTTACCCTGCCGGGTCAGAGGTGCCGGCCCGGGGAGAGGCATCCGACGGTAACGGCAGCTACAGGGTCGACCGCCTGCCATTCGGCAGTTACAGGGTTGTGGTGTCGTTTATCGGATACGAACCTGTTGAGGTGAAGGGTATTGATCTTAGCCGGCAGACTCCTTCGTTTAACATGGGAACAGTAACCATGCGGATTGCCGCGGCCGATATCGGACAGGTTGATGTTGTGGCTCAGGCGCGTACCGTTACAACCGGAATTGACCGTACCACATACAGGGCAACCGACTTTGAGACAGCCCGTGGTGGTACTGCAACCGATGTTCTGAGCAAGCTTCCGGCAGTGTCGGTCAATGCCGACGGCCAGGTTTCGGTAAGGGGGGCCACCGACTTCCTGGTTTACCTGAATGGCAAACCCACAAACATTGAACCATCGCTGCTGCTGTCACAGCTGTCGGCAAACTCGATTGAGAATATTGAGATAATTACAGTGCCGGGGGCCAGGTATGATGCCCAGGGCGCCGGGGGAATTATCAATATAACCACAAGGAGGGGCGGCGCCGAGGGCCTCTCAGTCAGTACGGGACTTACGGGTGCGGGTGCTCCGTGGGGCAAAACAACCGACAGTTACACGGGCTATGTAATGAACAGCGACGCCTACGGGGCCAATATCGACCTTCTCTATAACCGCAACGCTGTTTCGTTATACACCAACCTGTACTACAACAAGAAAAACGTTAACGGCTACCGCAACGGAACGGCCCGCATACTGCAGGAAAACGGCAACTACTATAACCTTGTCGGAAACGGCAGCAGGCCGGAGCTTTTTGAAAACTACTCGGCAAACGCCGGATTGATATTTGATATATCTGAAAGGTCAAAACTCGACGTTTCGTACTACTTCGGCCACCGGGGAGAAAAGCGGTATGCGCTATACCTTTACAAGGGCGAGGGCATTATTGACAATCCGGGTGACGATCCGAGGGATTACTACACCTTTAACCGGAACCGCGGCGACCGGTATGGTATTATCAATACGGCGAACATCAGCTACAGCCTCAAAATGAACAACAAGGCCGATCTGGCCATCTCGGCGGTATGGGAGAGTTCGCTGCTCACCAGGGAGCTTGGCAACCCCAACTACGAATATATTGAGGCCGGTGATCAGATTGCCGGGCTCGAAAAAAATATAAGGCAGTCGGATGAGACACCGCTGACCGGTTACCGCATTAACATCGATTTCAGGAAGGAGCTGGCCGGCGGGCACCGCCTTGAAGCCGGACTCCAGCCACAGTTTCTTATCAACAGCGGCTCGTTCAGCTACGACACACTGGATGTTTCAGCAAACGCCTGGGGTTCCTTCAGCAGCCTTGAAAATGATTTTGAACTGCGCAGGGGTATATACGCTACATACCTTAACTGTGCGGGGAAAACAGGGGGGCTGGAATTTATGGCCGGAATAAGGGGTGAGTATACCGATCAGGCGATGGATGTCAGAAACCCCGACTATTTCAACCTGTTTAACCGGGAACCAGAATCGCAGTACACCATTGACCGGCTGAGCCTGTTTCCCTCTCTTCACCTCAGCTACAGGGTGTTTGAAACCGATGATATATCGCTGTCGGCGAGCAGGCGTATTAACAGGCCGCAGACCCAGACCATGGCCCCGTTCCTCTACCGTCGGCACCACGAGGTTTACGAGGTTGGCGACCCCGCCCTGCAGCCCGAGCTGCTCACAACCGTTGAGGCCTCATACATGAAGAGGTTCGGCAAAAACAATATCAGGCTTACCGGTTTCTACCGCGGAACCAACAACGCCATATTCAGAATATATACCATTTACCCTGAAGAGAACATTCTTATCCGCAGCTTTACCAATGCGGGAAATTCAAAAGCCATGGGGGCAGAGATGAACACCAACCTGGTGCTTGGCTCTGTGGCCAGAGTTTTTCTTGGAGGGTCGCTGTACCGTTTCAATGTAAAGGGTGAATTCTTTGGCACCAATGAGGATAACACCAGCACCAACTGGAGCCTAAAGGGTAACCTTAACCTCTTTATCACAAAAACTCTGCGGTTTGTCACCGATTTTGACTTTAAATCGGCCACGGTAACTGCACAGGGGCGTGATAAGATGATCTTCCTGAGCGGTGCCTCGTTGTCATGGTCGCCCGAGAAAATGAAGGGATGGAACTTTGCCCTAAGGGCCGTCGACATGCTGGGAACAAACATTACCAACTGGTCGACACGGGCCTACGACAGCAGCGGTACACAGGTATTCTTTCAGGAAACCGACTACACCAGATATGGCCCCATTGCTGAGCTTGGCATTACATATTCATTCAACCTCAACGGCCGCAATATTAAAAGAAGCGTGAAAACATTCGGCGAGGAGCAGTTCTGACAGGCTGTCGCGGCAGCTACCTCTTCGCCGTAACATAGCCATCCGAAAGGGTCTTCATAAAGGCAACAATGGCCGCCTCCTCTTCGGGGGTAAGCTTAAGGTCGCCCAGCTCCTCGGTGTTGACGTTGGCAGCAACCTCGGGGGCCGGCCAGCAGTTAACACCGGGCTGCGGATCGGCAACATCGCTGCACAGAGGAAGAACATCGCGGGTGTTGTAGAAATGAACTATCTCCTCCAGGCTGCCAAAATAACCGTTATGGCCATACGCCTTAAAAAACTCAGGATAGGGCCTCTTGTCAACATTCCGCAGTGTGGGAACACGATGCTTACCCATATTTTCGCCGGCATACATCGCATATTGGGGCATCTTCTTCAGAAAGTCGCCCAGGCCGGGGTCGACCCATGCGGCGCCGTCGGGATTGAACTGCCGGCCCATTCTGTACCATGGATTCTTAGGGTTGGCCGGTATGCCCAGGTTGTCGTAGGTGAAGTCGGTAAAGAGCGGGTGTGTACCGTCGGGTAGAATATCAATGGGATGGCACTCGGCGCACAACCCCTTGTTAATGAACAGATCCATGCCCAGCATCTCCTGATCGGTCAGTTCTGCTTCCCCTTTAAGGTAGTAGTCAAACTTCGAGGTAAAGGCGTTCACCTTTGGCGAGTGCTCAAAAGCCGCGATGGCCAGACCAACTATTCCGAACTGCAGGTTAACATCATCCGATGTAAGAATATCATCAATTTTCCAGATGTCGGCAGCCACCTTTGCAAACAGGTTGGCATAGGCCGAATTTTTAACCCGCGCCACCACCGCCGGAGCATCAGGCAGATTCTGTTCCAGGTTATTCAGAAAAGGCTGCTGTGCCTGATCGGCAGCAGCATTGCCAAGAATATACCCCGTTGCACGGCCATCCCAGAAATTGCCTCCCACAAATAGGATACCCCCGTCCTCAACCATGGCATGAAGCTGCGGACTGAAGGTGGCATAGGCTGCGCTCGGCGGCTTGCGGTTGCTGAAACGCTCGGCAACGGCCCCCGGATAGATTGCCGTTTCACGGTTTATTTTGTCGTCGGGGCCGCTCCAGCCGGCTTCGGCGCCATGACAGGTGGCACACGATTGCCCCGGTGGCTCGGAAAGGTTTTCATCGAAAAAAATCAACTCGCCCAATACCTGCATCTCCCTGTTATCAAGCAGGTAACCCATATCAAGCGGAACGGCCTCCTCTGCTTCTGTAATGGTCTCCTTCTTACGGCACCCGGCTGTTACCACCAGAACAGTTAAAAAGGCAGATAGCGCCATCACCGAAATGGTGCTGTAACTATCGCGCCGGCACGATCTATTTAACCAGTTGTTAACATTATCCATAAAACTTCAGTCAGGTTAGTCTGTTTACATGATTCTATAAATATAATAAAAAGTCGGGAAAACCATCTTCCTGAATATTACGGGCTCATAACACTTAAGGAATAACCCACCCTTCGCCCTGAACAACAGTCAGAGACTTCTTATCAACCTGTCAAGGACCCCTGCTATCAATACCAGTTTGCCGCTGTCGGTAATTCCAATGTTGTCTCTCTCCGTGTGGGTAATATCCTGAGTGCTGATGTTTTGAAGGAACCACTCCGAGGTCACCGCCACCGCCGGAACACCCGACTGCAGAAAAATACTGTGGTCGCCCTGCGGCCACTGAACTCCTTCGCTTATGCCATCATGCCCCCCTATCACCGACCTGACCAACGATGCCATCCCCTCAGGCAGGTCAAACAGACTGAATGCAGTTCCCCCTTCAAAATATCCTGCCCCGTCAATATTTATATTAAGCAACATATTATCAAACAACCCCTGGTTCGCCATAATAAAATTCATCTGGCCCGGAACTCCATAATAGTCCTCTCCGTTCAAGGCAGCGATTTCAATCAACCGGCCACCCCCGTAATCCTTCAGAAATTCTGCAAGCAACATAAGCACCACCACCCCGGTAGCATTGTCAATTGCACCGGGCGTTCCCTTCTTGGCATCAATATGGGCTGTTATTACAATTCTCCGGGAACCGGGGACCCCCATGCGGCAGATAACATTGTACCCTTTTCCGGGAATTCTTTCCGAAAACGACCTGAGACTCACCCTTTTACCCGTAAAATCTGCAAGTCGTAACCCCTCCTCTTCAGTCATATAAACCGACGGAATGTCAAAGTCCCCGTCCTCTATCAGCGGAAAGGGGTAAACCCCTCCCGCCAGGGAAGGATTCCTCCCTGTTGCACAGACAAGAGCCTTTGCAGCGCTTTCCTCCAGTAGCTTCACTATCTTCTGGTGTTCTTCGGGATTGTAAAACACGAAGTTTTTGGGCATCAGCTGCTCCCGGGCAATGTCGCCACGAAGCAGAATTATCTTTCCCGCAGCTTTAATAGAATCAAGCTCATCAACCGTGGTGGCCTGTACCAGCTCAGCCTCGCCGGTAAAGCCTTTTGAATAAGGACTTACCAGCACCTTAAACTCATTCTCTCCGCAGCAAAGACTTGCTCCTCCGTCGTTCCAGTCAATGGCATCAAATTCGGGCATTTCGGTCTGCCAACCGCGTTGTCTGACCTCATTTTCAAAGAACCTTGTTGCCTTCCTGTTGCCTTCACTGCCTACACAGCGCCCGGGAATATTGACACATAACTCCTCCAGCCATATCCGGCTCAGCTTATTCAGATAATCACTCATCACCTCTATCTCTTTGTTAAGGGTTTCTGCCTGCTCGTAAGATGCCAGAATCCGCACACCTCACATCTGTATGCGAAAAGGTCGCGGCCACCCCTGTTCTCGGTTATATATTTAATGATATCCTCCGCCTCCTCACGTGAGTGGTATATAGTTTTCCTGCATGGAGGCTCAATTGACGGAACTCTTTTCCCTGACATGCTATTCTGATACGTGGCTGGCAAATATAATTAATAAGATTATCTGAATGGCCCGGATGCAAGAATCCGCCATTCATCTCTTTTTGCGCCTGAAAAAGAATTCCTTTGCCGGTTCGGGACAAAAATGATGACCCTGATCCGCAACCGGTACGGTCGGGAAACGGGAAGTACCGGATTGCCTTCACCGTAAAAAAATCATATTGAACAGATCAAAGACCGGCAACTCAGTCTTCCTGATCATAGTATTCAATAATAAATTCAAAAACACCAAACAGAATATCGTCTTTATATGACAGACCTGATATCATATTGCCCTTATCATCAAAAACCAGGTCCCCGTACTCAAATCTGACATGACGCCCTTCCGGATAATCATATATAATTGCATTCAGGTATCCGGCATCATCATACTCCAGCTTGCTTGTATAGATTATTTCGTCGTTGCTGTTATAGTTCTGGAATTCCGATACCCTCCCGAGATCATCGTACAGGAATTTATCCCAGGTCTGTACCCCGCCTTTCGGATTAAGATACTTCACAATGTCAAATTTCTTATCCTCGAGATATGTGAATTCGGTTATCCTCATAAGGGTGTCGGCTCCTGTTCTGAAGTATTTCTCATTTATCAGCCGACCGTTTTCATCGTACCCGCAAGTGAAATATTGCCGCTTATCTCCCCTTACGAACCACCTGCCTGATGTTATCCGTCCATCGGCAAGATCCAGTTCATAGTGATTGATCTCGTTATTGTAAGTAATGTATTCCAACCCGGTGGTCACACCGTCTTCATTGAACGCAAGGTTAAAGTCGCTCATCAGGTTCATGCTGTCTCTTTCGAGCCGGGTAATTATTTCACCTTTAACAATATTACCGTCAACCTCTTTGGGCCAGTAACTTCGAACCTTAAAGCTCTTCAACTTGCCATTAAACTCCATTGGATTCCTGTAGAAGGGAGTATGGTAGGAGAGCAGTGTTTTCTCCTCCTTTTCCTTCTCCTTGCATGATACCACGACCAGTACAAGAGATGTCAGAATTAATAGTAATCTTTTCATCGTTTTGTTGGTTAATTGGTTAGTATCAGGCAATTTACGACATCTGACACCTAAAGTCAAGAAAATGTTAATAATAACCTGATCAATCTGAAAAAGGCGACTCCGGGTATGGTGCATTGTGCAAAAGCCGGAAGCCTTAACCACATTCAGCCGGTAATGTTAACAATCCAGTAGTAGTGATCCAAATCATGGCACCAAAAAAAAGAGTCTTAAAATTTGGGAGTAAGCTATATTTCAGCTTTTAAATCAGATGTCGTTTAGAAAAAGCTCTTCCAGAACCAAGTTTGAGATATTTTTCAAAGGCATACGCTTTGTATTTATTTGTAAATGCTACATAGGTAACTATTTCGACAGGCAAGTTATTTCTCGTCGCGAGAACCTGGCCCAGATTATGTCGTTTTATCCTGTCTTCCAAGTTATTCGTACATCCTGTATAAATACTGCCACCTTTACATTTCAATATATAGACATACCAATATTGTTGTGAAAGTGGGCTTTGCCCGCCGTAGCCCGCCATGATTATAGTATTAGTTAAACAACGAGATTGTACAAAGATAAATAAAAAACCCGCCGTCGCAAAAGCTATGGCGGGCGAAGGTGGGCCCAGCTGGGCTCGAACCAGCGACCCCCTGATTATGAGTCAGGTGCTCTAACCTGCTGAGCTATGGGCCCCCGATGAAAATCGGACTGCAATATTAAATAATTGTGCCGGAATATGCAAGAAAAAAATTGGGGACCGGGTTTCGGGTGCCAGGTACCTGGTACCCGATACCTGTTACCTGATACCTGATACCTGATGCCTGATACCTGATACCTATTTCTTAAGATACTGCATAAGAACCCCTACCGCCTCATCCATATCGTGGCCGAAAGTTAGTATTCCTGCCTTGTCGCCTCCCATTATAATAATGCGCTTCTCCATTACATCCGTCTCCCTGAACAGACGTAGTATCTCCTTCGCAAGGCCCGTGGTGCCGTACTCCATCTCCTCGCCCGTTGTGGGCAATTCTCCCTTTAACTCCCGCCACAGGTCGTATTCGTGAACGTGGACAACGGCGTTGGTGCCCTGATCGGCCGTGTATATCGCCGCATGACTAAGCGATTCCGATGAGGCCTTCAGGGGCCCGGTACACATTACGGCATTATCGTCAATATTGAATGAGTTTACTTTGATATAATGCCCCGGCTCAAGCTCGGGTATGTCGCCGGTAGCCGAACCTGTGATAACAAACTGATTTGTCTTTCCGGTCCTCATGCTCAGATTGCCGAAACCAACCCCGTTTTCATAGGCGCCTATCAGGTCCATGTTGAACAGAACCTCTCTCCAGTAATTGAGAATTTCATACTGCTCGTCAGTGATCACCACCCCCGACTGGTTCCAATGACAGTTGAACTTTACCACCCCTTCCATGTCTCTGTATTATCTCCCTTTAACAAGTTTATATCCCGGCCGCCAAAATGTTACTGAAAACCTTTCGCACCCGTCAATCAGCAAAAATACAAATAATCGGATAATTCACTGCAAGAATGAGATATGCTTAATAACAAGGTCCTTCAGGGTTTGGCCGGAAACGTGGCCTGCAATATCAGTGCATGCCTTCCGTACCCGGAAACAGCAACACGGGCCGTTGTATCAAAACATTATTTTTAGAATAATCGACCAGTTCATTCCATAATGAACAACATCAATGTATTAATTGTATATTTGCACGAGGCTGGTTACAATTCAACAGCTCATTATATATATGGTTGATAAAGAGTTATTTAGACAAAAGATTATTCGTATCTCCGGACACATATTCAGCCGGTACGGTTTCAGGAAGACGACCATGGAGGAGATTGCCAGGGCGCTGAACAAGGGAAAAAGTTCAATCTATTACTACTATAAAAGCAAGGAGGAAATATTTGAGGCTGTGGTTATGTATGAGGCCAACACCCTTAGAAATCAGCTTACTAAGGCCATCAAGGCTGTCGATTCGCCCATTGAGAAACTAAAGGCCTATGTCTATGTCCGCATGAAAGCGTTCGAAAAACTTTCAAACTACTATAATGCCATATTCGACAAGGACCTCGACCACTTTGAATTCATTGAAAAGGTAAGGGAGAAGTACGACCGCGAAGAGCTTGCTATTCTGAGGCTTATAATTTACGATGGTGCACGGAGGGGTTATTTCCGCCCCGACAACAGTGAGTTCACAGCCATGGCCGTTCAGACTGCCCTTAAGGGTCTTGAGGTGCCGCTATTCTGGAAACGACGCCAGCAAAATATGCAAAACCGTCTCGAGGCCATCCTCGATGTGTTATTCTATGGTTTGCTGGTAAAATAGTCAGCCTCTTGCTTTCCGAAGGGTGTAAATCAGGAACCCTATTCCTGCCAGCACAAACGGGACGCTCAGCAACTGCCCCATATTGAGCTTCATTCCGGCTTCAAATGCAACCTGGTCCTCCTTGACGTACTCAATAAAAAAGCGGGCTGCGAATACAAGTATCATGAACAGGCTGAAATTAACCCCTTTCGGGAATACCCCTTTTCTTCGCCAGTAGATTCTGAACAACAGCACGAAAATGACCAGATACGATAAGGCCTCATATATCTGTGTGGGGTGTTTTGGTGAATTTTCGCCGTTACGGAGAAACACGAAACCCCAGGGTACCGTTGTCTCAACCCCGTAAATCTCTGAATTCATCAGGTTGCCAAGGCGAATCAGCACCCCTGCTAGGGCAACCACTATGGCAATCCGGTCGAGTATCCAGAACATGTCCCTCTTCTCCTTTCTGACAAACAACCACAGGGCAAGGAAGATGCCGATTCCTGCTCCGTGACTGGCAAGTCCGCCATGCCATATATATAGTATTTCAAGGGGGTTTCGCAGGTAGTAGGCCGGCTCATAAAAAAAACAGTGCCCTAGCCTGGCTCCGATAATTGTTCCCAGGGCCATATAAACGGTAAGCCTGTCAAGGGCCTCTTCCTTTATGCCCTCGTTTTTAAATATCCTCTTCATTATAAGGTAACCGAACAGGAAACCCGAGGCAAAAAGAACCCCGTACCACCTTACGGCCAGAGGACCAAGCCTGAATATCACAGGATCGACATCCCACGGAATGATCTGAAAAACCATGGCAACAATTGTTTAGTGACCCCCCAAACTTACACAAAATTAGTGCAACACGCCACCCTATTGGCAAAGTTTGTATCTTCACACGCAAAGATTCTGTTTATATGGCCAAAGGCTGCCGGAATATCATTGCTGCCGCATTTATTGCAGCCGTGGCTGCATGCGCCAAGCCTGGCTCCCCGTCGGGCGGGCCACGCGACACAACCCCCCCGGAGGTTCTGAAAACCCTCCCCGCAAACCGGACAACCGGCTTTACGGGAAAATCCCTCACCATTACCTTTGATGAATTTGTTGTTCTTGACAAAATCAACGATAAGTTCATGATCTCACCGCCGGTAACCAAACGGCCCGAAATTGTACTTAAGGGGAAGAATCTCGTCATAACCATCGACGAAACCCTCCGTGACAGCACAACATATACGCTCTATTTCCAGGACGCAATAAGGGACCTCAACGAGAGTAATGTTCTTGAAAACTATCAGTTTGTTTTCTCAACCGGTAGTTATATCGATTCTCTATCGCTTGCCGGAACCGTAGCAGATGCTTTCAGCCTCGAGGTTCCTGAACGGATGCTGGTAATGCTTCACAGCAACCTGTCGGATTCAGCCCCGCTTAAGATAATCCCTGACTACATTTCAATGACCGACCAGACCGGATACTTCTCGGTAAGTAACCTCAGGGCCGGCAGGTACCGGCTTTTTGCCCTGAAGGACGACAACAGCAACAGAAAATATGAAGCGGGCGACGAACAGTTTGCATTTGCAGGTGAAATAATCGAAATAACAGCAGAAAACAACTCTCCGATTCTGGAAGAAGAACATGATCATGAAGAAGATACAACACACAGCCATGTTCACAGGCGGGAACCCGATGTCTCGCTCTATTCTTTTCTTTCTGCACGTACAAGGCACTACCTGGTAACTTCATCGCGCAGGCAGGCCAGACTGCTTGAATATGTTTTTTCTGTACCGTCTGATACCCCGAATTTTGTGTTTAATGCTGCGGGGGTCGGTCCGGAAGGATATTTTACCGAAGCATCGAGGGGCTTCGACACTATTCGTATATGGCTAAAAGACAGCACAATATATAACCAGCCAACAATTGAGACAGTTATTACCTTCCCCTTTACCGATGTCAATGATTCGCTGGTGCTTCGAACCGACACGGTTCCAATGAGATTTATACAGCCCAGGGCCCCCAGGGGGGGGGCCCGCGAAAGGCCCATATCACTCCAGTCAAATGCCAACAGGGCAGGAATACCCCCGGGCCGCGACATAAAAATCGTACCCGACGTGCCGCTTCTCTCGGTCGATTTCCCTGATTTTTCACTGACACGGGCCAATGACACTACCGGTACGCAGCTGGCGTTTTCTCACTTCTTCGACCCCCTGGTTCCGCGCGAAATTATCATCAGACACTCGCTGCAGGAAGGGTCCGATTACCGGCTTGAAATACCGCCGGGGGCCCTTAAATCAATATATGGCGAAACGAACGACTCCGCCAGTTTCAGCTTCGGGGTAAGAACCGCCGCTTCATATGGCACCCTTACAATCAGGCTGTCGGGCTATGAAGGAGCTGTTGTCCTGCAACTGCTCAATTCCGGTGAAAAGGTTATCATGGAAGAGCAGGTTGATTCTCCGGGGAAAACAGAATTCCGGTTTATCGATAACGGAAAGTACAGGATTAAAGTTATTTATGACACCGACGGTAATGGCGCCTGGACTCCCGGCAACTTTGTTACCGGCAGGCAGCCCGAGAGTGTCTCCTTCTTCCCCGAAGAGCTGGATATCAAGAGTAACTGGGATATGGAGCAGGACTGGGAAATTGGCGAAAAGAACAAAAAGGCTGAAAACCTCAGGCTGAAGAAGCCACCGCAAATAATCACAAGATGACAACCATGAATAACACAAATAAAACCGGGGCTGTTGCCGGAATTGATATCGGGGGGACAAATACTGTCTGCGGACTGGTTTCAGAAGGAGGTAAGATTGTCGGACGATCGGAGTTTATAACTGCCAGTTACGCTCATTTTCATGAGTTTACCGCGAGGATCTCTTCAGAAATATCCGGTATGCTGAGAGCCACAGGCCTGTCGCTTACGGGGGTTGGTATCGGCGCTCCGAATGCAAATTACTTCACCGGAACCATCGACAACGCGGCCAACCTGGTATGGAAAGGCTCTCTCCCGCTCAGGCAGGAAATGGAGAAGCACACCGGCGTGAAAGTCGTTGTTACAAATGATGCCAATGCAGCGGCCATGGGAGAGATGATTTTCGGTGCGGCACGGGGAATGAGGAATTTCATAATGCTGACCCTCGGAACAGGGGTTGGCAGCGGAATAGTGGCTGATGGCAGGCTGCTGTACGGACACACCGGGCTGGCTGGCGAGCTGGGTCATGTAATTGTGACCGAAAACGGACGAAGGTGCGGATGCGGAAGGAACGGCTGCCTGGAGGCCTATGCTTCGGCAACCGGAATAGTAAGAACAGCAAAGGAGCTGCTTGAGGCGCCGGGGGCGGTCAGTTCGCTGAAGGCCTGTACCGGTAAAGGCCTGAATTCATGGATCATTGCCAGGCACGCCGCCGATGGCGATGCAATTGCCCTGAAAGCATTCGATATAACAGCAAAATATCTTGCCCTGACAATATCAAACGGAGTGCTTTTCTCCAGCCCCGAGGCGATAATTTTTGCCGGCGGCCTGGCCAGGGCCGGAGATTTACTGTTTGTCCCTCTAAGGAAATACATCGGGGAGTTTATCCTTAACGCCTTCCGGGGAACATTCATAATTACAGGCACGGCCCTCCCTGAATCGGATGCTGCAGTGCTGGGGGCCGCCGCTCTGGTTGTAGCATAATAATCATTGCCTTATGGAAAGTGACATCTCCCCGCTGAAAATCTTTTCCGACTGGTATAACACCCACCTTTCACTGCCGGAGTTCGGTGAACCTTCGGCAATGGCGCTCTCAACCTCCTCGCCCGGCGGTGAGGTCTCTTCAAGAATTGTGCTCCTTAAAGAATTCTGCGAGAAAAACGGGTTTGTATTCTATACCAATTATGACAGCAGGAAGGCCCGACAGCTTGAAGATAACAGCCGCGCAGCCCTTCTCTTCTGGTGGCCGCGTACAGGCCGGCAGGTAAGGGTTGAAGGCAACGTCGGAAGGGTTTCGGGGGAAGAGTCTGACAGGTATTTCAGCAGCCGCCCCGAAGAGAGCCGCCTGGGTGCATGGGCCTCTGAACAAAGCAGGGAAATAGCTTCAGGTAAAGTGCTGGAAGAGAGAATTATGCGCTTCCGTAAGGAGTTCAGGGGCATAATTCCCAGGCCTCCTCACTGGGGTGGTTACCGACTTGCTCCTGAAAGAATTGAATTCTGGCAGGAGGGTGAACACAGGCTGCACTCACGGTTGCTGTATATCCGTGAGGGCGAAGGGTGGACTTTTAAAAGGCTTGCTCCCTGAGTCTTCAGATTGAGGCCATCCTGAATTTCTTTATCTCTATCTTTTTCCAGACTCCGCCAGCGACATAGGGTTCCGTTTCAAGATAATCCTCAACCTCCTGCCAGCCCGGAAAATCATAAACCACTACCGAGCCAACCATCTTTTCATCATCGTCGAGAATCGCCCCGCCGAAAACAAACCGTCCCTCGTCTTTCAGCTCCTTAACCCTTTCGAGGTGCATTGGCCTGGCGTTCATTCTGCGCTCCAGGGCCTTGCCGTCAGTGCCGTCATAGGCAATTAATACAAACTGCATTTCATTTTTATTTTGGCTCCAATATAATGTTTTGGAGCGGTGTTTTACTAATTTTATAGCTGTTTGATATAATATGCCGGGGTGAAAAAAATATTATATGATTAAAAGAACAACAGGAACAAAAGAGTTTGGTACCGGCGTTGTGCTCAGCGGCGGTGGGGCCCGTGGATATGCGCACCTTGGTGTTCTGAAAGCCATGAATGAAGCAGGCATGTCTCCCGAAATAATCTCCGGAACAAGTGCCGGTGCGATTGCCGGAGTCCTTTATGCCGACGGATATACTCCGGCACAGATACTTAAAATTCTGGGGAAAAACAGCCGCCTCGACTTTCTTAAACTTACCGTTCCAAAAGACGGACTGCTTAAAATGAGTGGCATGATCCGGCTTCTAAGGGAAGCCCTGAGGGCAAAAACCTTCGAGGAGCTTAAAATTCCGCTTGTGGTTACTGCCACAAACCTTAATCTGGGAAGGATAGAATATTTCAGCAGCGGTGAACTGCTCTGGCCGGTGGTGGCCTCGGCAAGTATCCCGGTAATATTTACCCCGGTTGAAATGAATGGTTATAAATATGTCGACGGAGGGGTGATGGACAACATGCCAGTCGCCCCGATTGAAAAAAAATGCAGGATGATTATCGGCTCATATGTAAATGAAATTGGTGAGAGCAATAACTTCGGTTCACTTATGGGCATTGCTGAAAGATCTTTTCATCTGAGTATCATCAAAGACCTTTCGGTGAAGAAGAAGAAGTTTGACATATTCATTAACCCGCCCGGCCTGAACGAATTCCATGCGTTCGATCAGGCAAAGGCAGCAGATATTTACAGGTCGGGGTACCAGGCAGCTAAAAAAGCCCTTCATGACTACCGCCAGCTAAAGGAGGGGCTGGCTGTTTAAGCAACATCTCATGCTACCTGATCATGGCATAAAGCGCCCTGATCTCCTCTTCCCACTTCGTTTCATCGGGGGTTTCCAGTATCAGGGGCATATCATCGAAACGGCTGTCATTGACTATCATCCTGAATATGTCAATGCCAAGGAACCCCTCCCCGAGATTGTCATGACGGTCGACCCGGGTTCCGAAATCCTTTTTGGAGTCATTGATATGCATTCCCTTAAGGTATTTTAAACCGATCACCTTGTCGAAATGATCAAAGGTTTCGTTGAATCCCCGGGCTGTTTTTACATTATAACCCGCTGTATAAGAATGGCATGTGTCGATGCACACTCCTACCCTCGATTTATCCTCTACGAGATCAATAATATATGCCAGGTGCTCGAAGCGGTGTCCCATATTGGTTCCCTGTCCCGCAGTATTTTCCAGAACTGCTGTAACCCCTTTTGTCTCATCGAGGGCAATATTAACCGATTCCGCTATGAGTTTCAGGCACTCCTCTTCGGAGGCCTTGTTCAGGTGGCTTCCTGGGTGAAAATTTAGCCTGTCCAGTCCCAGCTGCGAGCATCTTTCCATTTCGTCGATGAATGCTCCCCTCGACTTTGCGAGCATCTCTTTGTCGGGATTACCCAGGTTTATAAGATAGCTGTCGTGAGGGAGTATCTGGAATGGTTTAAAATCGTACTTCTCGCAATACTCCCTGAACTTCCTGATAGATGATGCAGAAAGAGGGGAAGCGTACCACTGTTTCTGGTTCTTTGTAAAAAAAGCAAATGCTTTTGATCCTATGGCATGGGCGTTTAGCGGGGCGTTTTCGACCCCTCCCTGGGCGCTTACATGCGGGCCTATGTATTTCATGGCATCATTAATTATCGGGGTAAATCAAAAGTAACTGGTTCCGTCCCAGCAATGAGTACAGAGCTTCTCTTTAGGGAGACCAATGGCATCAACAAGGTCGTCGAGGCGCTGGTAAAGCAGGGTATCGAGATCGAGCCGTTCGGCTACCTTTTTTACCATTGCCTGGTATTTTGGTGAATCGGGATTGGCATATTCGGGGAGGTCGGCCTCGGTTCCCCCGAGTTCAGAAATGGCCCTGCGGCCGGCAAGTTCGAGTGTTGACCTCGACTGTGAGAAATTCAGAAAGTTACAGGGAAACAGCAGGGGCGGGCATGCTATCCTCATATGTAATGCAGCGGCCCCTGCTTTCCTCAGATCACGGGTGTTGTCCCTGAGCTGTGTGCCCCTCACAATGCTGTCGTCAAGACACACGATGCTCTTTCCGCTGATTATTGCGGTGTTTGGAATAAGCTTCATGCGTGCCACAAGGTCGCGGCGCTGCTGTTGTTGTGGCATAAAGCTGCGGGGCCAGGTGGGGGTATATTTTGAGTAGGCCCTTTTGTACGGTATGCCGCTTTCCTCACTGTAGCCGATTGCGTGTCCTATTCCCGAATCGGGAACGCCGCATACAAAATCTGCCTCCGCAGTGTCGCGCCGGGCAACTGCCGCGCCACACCTGTACCTGCAGGCCTCAACGTTAATGCCTTCATAGTATGAGGGCGGATAACCGTAATAAACCCAAAGGAAACTGCATATCTGCATCTTTTCTCCGGGGCCCTTCAGCCGGGTATGGCCTTCGGGCGTGATCTGGACAACCTCGCCCGGGCCAATGAAATACTCTGTTCCATAGCCAGTGTTCGGAAAGGAGGCAGTTTCGGTGGCAACTGCAAAGCCCGTATCGCTTTTCCCGATTACAACAGGGGTGCGCCCCAGCTTATCGCGGGCGGCAATAATACCGTCGGGCGTAAGTATAAGCAACGAGCATGATCCCTTAATCTTTTCATAAACATTTGAAATACCATCGGTAAACGAATCCATTTCGTTAATCAGGTTGGCAACCACCTCGGTGGGGTTAACATGACCTTCAAAGTTTTCGGTAAAGTGAATCCGCTTCCTCAGAAAGTATGTTTCCAGTTCATCGAGGTTACAGATACGGCTCACAGTCACAACCGCAAAGCGCCCAAGGTGTGAGCTGAAAAGTATGGGTTGCGGATCGGTATCGCTTATTACGCCCATGCCCAGGTTCCCGGAAAAACGATGAAGATCGGCTTCAAACTTGTTTCTGAAATAGGCATTTTCGAGGCTATGAATTGACCGCCTGAAACCATTTGCATAACAATAAAACACCATTCCCGCCCGTTTGGTCCCAAGGTGGGAATGATAGTCGGTGCCATAGAAAACATCATTGACACAGCACGATCGGGAAACAGCGCCGAAAAATCCGCTCATAATACCGGTTGTTATAATGTAAAAGCCTGCTCATCAGTGATAAAATAAGGTAGCTGCTGAAAAGCAGAAGGTTAAGTAAATGAAAGATATTATTGTGTAATTTTGTAGTTTAACCACTGTAAATTTTTCAACAATGAATGAAAAAGAGAATGCGGCCCGTCCTGCAACTGCTTCGAAAACCATGAAGGGCCTCTCGGTCGGACTAATAGCAATTGCACTTGCGCTTGCCGGTATTCTGGTGTACGTCATTCTTGCCTACCAGAAGCAAAAGACCTCGATGATTGAGATGGAGCGCATGCTTACTCAGGAGAAGGACTCGCTGGCCAATGAGCTTAAGCTTATGATACATGGTTACGATACACTAAAAACCAATAATGACACTCTTAATGCACAGCTTTCGAGGGAGCAGGACCGGATAAAGAAGCTGCTTTCAATAAATGCTTCAAATGTTCAGCTGATAAGAACCTACAGGGCCGAAATAGGCACCATGAGAGAGATTATGAAGAGCTACATTGTTCAGATTGACTCGCTGAATACCCGCAACAAGATACTCGTTGCTGAAAATGAACAGATAAGAACCCAGATGAGCGTGGTTGAACAGACAAACGTTGAGCTGACGAAGGTGCGGGAGGATCTTTCCGAAAAGGTCGAGCTTGCCTCGGTTATTCAGGCAAAAGATGTCGTTGCGGCAGGGCTTAACAACAAACGCAAGGAGGTTGACAGGGCCGACAGGATGGTTACCCTGAGGGTCTGCTTCACGCTGCGGGAGAACCCGATAGCCGCCCCGGGCAGGAAAACAGTCTTCATGAGGGTGTTAAGGCCCGACGGCCTCGTAATAACCGACAGTCCCGATAACCTTTTCATGGCGGGAGATGAAAACCTTGTTTTCTCGGCTAAAAGAGATGTAGACTATGAAAACCTGGACATTGAAATGTGCATATTTCTTGACAATAACGGAGATTTCATTCCCGGCGCTTCAGGTATAGAGCTTTATCTTGAGGGCGCACTGATTGGCAAATCGACATTCACCCTGAAGGGAAAATAGTGCCATTATTCAGGCCATCATAAACTCGGAAATAATATTATCAGCTATCATAACTCCCTGGTCGGTAAGGATCAGGGAGTTTCTTTCCTGCCTCATCATCCCGTAGGAAAGGAATTTTCCCGAGAGGTTGTTGATGTAATCAAACCCCTCCTTTTCAAACACCTCCTCGACATACGAAAGATCAATTCCCCACATGGTTCGGAGTGATGTCATAATGTACTCGTTAAACCTTTTTCTGAAATCTATTTCCTCGCTTTCATAAAGCAGCCTGCCCTTTTTAATCGATGAAATATATTTTTTCACATCTGAAATGTTCCATTGCCTTGAGTATCCGTTGAAAGAATGAGCAGACGGACCCAGCCCAAGGTAAGGAGCCTGCTTCCAGTATGCCGTATTGTGCCTTGAATGGAACCCCTCCCTGCAGTAATTTGAGATTTCATAATGTATGAAGCTGTTTTCCCTCGCCTTTTCAATAAGCATACTGAATTGCTGGCTGCTGTCTTCTTCGTCTGCTTCCCTGATCAGTCCCTCGCTTAACATCCTGTAAAAAGGGGTCCCTTTTTCAAATGAGAGGTGATATGCGGAAAGATGCATTATCGGAAAGGAAAAGGTTTTGTCGAGGGCGGCCGCCCACTCACCCTGGGTCATTCCCGGCAGTCCGTAGATGAGATCAACCGACAGGTTATCGAAACCTGCATCGATTGATGCCTTTACCGCTTCTTCAGCCTTGCCGGCGTTGTGCCTTCTGTTGAGCATCCGGAGATATTTATCAGACCATGACTGAACCCCCAGGCTAATCCGGTTTACGCTGGTTTTCTGCAACCCGCTTAGATAATCTTTGTCAATATCATCGGGGTTGGCCTCAATTGTTATCTCAGGACTGGCCGATACGGGAAAATTTCCGTATATCGCATCGGTTAGCCTCCCGATTTCCGCCGGCGATAATACCGAAGGGGTTCCGCCGCCAAAATATATGGTATCAACAGGCTCTCCGCCCAGATAGTCCCTTCTTAACAGCATTTCATCAATAAGGGAAGTGATAAACCCTCGGGCCAGACTTGTTCCGGTGATTCGGTAAAAATCACAGTAGCCGCATATTTTAAGACAAAACGGTATATGTATGTAAACGCCTGCCATTGGTTTCGTAGATTCCTAAAGTTACATGAATTGTGCCGGATTGGTTACATTTGTGGTCACAATTTATGAGAAAGTACCTTCCACATATAAAAGCCCCGGCTATAGCTGTCATAATACTGGTCCTGAGCCTTAGCGATGCGGGAACCGTTGCCCGTCCCGTTTACCGCATCATTCCCCACGCCGACAAGATGTTCCATCTGATAATGTATTTCGCACTTACAATTGTTATGATGTATCAGTACCGTCACCTGTTACTGAAAACAGTGAATGTTCTTATTATTGTAATTGTCGCATTTGCATATGGCGTAACAATAGAGCTTATGCAGAAGTACCTGACTACATCAAGAAGCTTTGAATATGCCGACATTCTGTTTAATCTTGCAGGCATAGCCCTTGCAACAGGGGTATACTTTTCGGTCAGATTTCTATTCCGGCTGAACCGTTAACCGACCTGACTACGTTGGCCACCGTTTTCGAAGTAAATAACCTTGTAAGATTAACCCTTATTCTGGTGTATTCATCATGCAGGAGGCAAGGTGCTTTTTCATTGTCGGAACATTTGCATGAATTATTGTGCATCACACAGTTTGTAAACAACTCATCACCATCAATGGCTTTCACAATATCAAAAAGACTTATCTGTTTCGCATCGCGCTGCAACGTAAACCCGCCATGCGGTCCTTTGGTCGAACCAAGAATCTTTTGCTTGGCCAGCAATTGCAGTATTTTAGCCAGAAACGGCGTTGGAAGGCTAAGTGCGTCGGCAATCTCCCTGAGGCCAACGTTGCCCGACCCTTTCGGTTTGCTGGCTATGTAAGTCACTGCCCTGATGCCATATTTGCTTGAATTCGACAACATTTTAAATCAGTTTTAAGGGTATCTTGTCTATTCTAACCTTATGCCGGCCACCGTCAAAGTCAGTGTCAAGGAAGGTTTTTACAATCAGAAATGCTTCAGCCTCCGAAATAAATCTTGCAGGCAGCGAACAAATGTTTGCGTCGTTGTGGGCGCGAGCAAGCCTGCTTGTCTCTTCGTTCCAGCAAAGGGCTGAACGTATTCCCTGGTGTTTGTTTACTGTCATGTTTATGCCGTTGCCCGAACCACATAAAGAAATACCTGCAGGATATGCCCCGCCAGCCACTGACTGCGCAAGAATATGCCCAAAATCGGGGTAATCAACACTCTCTTCACTGTAACAACCGTAGTCCTTAACCTCATAACCTTCGGAAATCAGGTATCTTAACAGATGCTCCTTCAGCCTGAAACCGGCATGATCGGATGCCAAAGCAATTTTTTTTCTTCCCACGACAGATTTTTATTAAGTAATTATTTCTGTGGGCAAAGTAACCACAAATCAGGCGCCCTGACAATAAGTATTAAGAAAATAATATATTAATATCTTTTTTTATCGGGTATGTCTGTCAATAAATCCCATTCATTCATATAACCAGCAGGTTACCGGTTTTGTTTAATTAATCAACAATCAACGCCCGTTTTTGTTAATTGTATGTAATTAAGGTATTGAAAACTCCTTCTATTTTATAAAAAATAAAAGGATTCTCCGGAGATATCCAGTTTTTAAACCGGTTCATCTCTATTTTCAACCTGATTTTGACATTCTTTGTCATGAAACAAACAATTAAAAGGATAAATTTACACGGTAAGATCTATTGAAAACTTTCTCTTAACAACTGTGAAGAACAAGTATCAATTATCTGAATATCAACAATGGTATGTTTTTTGATCTGTTCATAACCTGTTATCTGTTATTTTGAATCTGATTTTCAAAGAGAAATCTTAATTATTATTGAACACTGTTAACAGCATACTATAATCACTTTTCTGATTTTTAAAATTTCTTTAAATTAAATATTAATAGTTATTGAGATGTTGATAAAAGAAAGCCATGCAGACATTGAGCCTGTACCATCACCCGGTCTGGTTGAGGAGATCCGCGAGATGAAAAGGAAAAAGAATGCAATTATACTGGCTCATTACTATCAGACATCCGATATTCAGGATATTGCTGATTTTGTTGGTGACAGCCTTGCATTATCTCAAAAGGCTGAGTCGAACGATGCCGATATCATTCTTTTTGCAGGAGTAAAATTTATGGCTGAAACTGCAAAGATACTCTCACCGGGGAAAAAGGTTTTATTGCCCGATATGATGGCGGGTTGTTCTCTTGCTGATTCGTGTGATCCTCATGAATTCAGAGAGTTTATAAGTGCCAATCCAGGAAGAACAGTCGTATCATATGTAAACACCACTGCCGAAATCAAAGCACTTACTGATATTATATGCACTTCATCAAATGCACTTCAGATAATTGAATCCCTTCCCGCAGGAGAAAAGATAATTTTTGCGCCCGACAGAAACCTGGGTAACTACATTAAAAACCAGACCAACAGAGACATAATTGTATGGGACGGTGCCTGTCATGTGCATGAGGAGTTTTCACTTGAAGCAATAGTAAAACTTAAGAGGCAACACCCTTCTGCCAGGATTATTGTCCATCCGGAATGCGAGCTCCCGGTTCGCATGGTGGCCGATTTTATAGGTTCCACATCGGCGTTGCTTAAGTACACCCGTGAAGAGAATGCAAATGTGTTTATCATTGCAACTGAGCCTGGAATAATACACCAGATGAAAAAAAGCTCTCCGGAAAAATTGTTTATTCCGGCACCGGCAAAGGATTCAACGTGCGGATGCAGTGAGTGTGGTTTTATGAAGCTGATTACCTTGAAGAAGATATATAATACACTTAAATTTGAGGAGCCGGAAATAACTCTTGACAGCGAACTGATGGACAAGGCCAGACGACCTGTAAGGAGAATGCTTGACATATCAGCCCGGCTTGGAATTTGAAAGAAGCGATGAAACAGACTATCCGGTTGTTAATTTTAATTTTCTGCCTCCTTACGCCGGCATACGGTCAGGATGTGAATATGAAGGATGGCTATCAGGTTTTCAGATACCCTAACGGAACTATCAGCTCAGAAGGGAATATGAAAAACGGTAAACCCGACGGGTATTGGAAAAGCTACTATGTTACAGGTGTTATCAAGTCGTATGGTAAATGGAGCAACACCTATCTCGACAGCATCTGGGTATTCTTCGATCAGGCCGGCGATACTCTCGAAAAGATAAGCTACCTCTATGGTAAGAAAAACGGATTCAATCTTAAGTTTCAGAAGGACAGCTATTACGGATTGTATATTTCTTCGAGGGAACTATACGCAGGCGATAAAAAAGAGGGAACCGCTTATTTATACTTTCCCGAAGGCAAGACAAAACAGACAATACCGTACGCAGGAGGTAAAAAAGAGGGCCTCTCAAAAGAGTATGACCAAAACGGACAGGTAATTACTCTTCTGGAGTACAGGAATGATTTTCTGGTAAGCAGACAGGTAATCAACCGCTCCGATCAGAGAGGATTAAGACAGGGTGAGTGGAAGGAGTTTCATCCAAATGGCAACATCAGCAGGGAGATGACCTACAGGGATGGTCTTATGAATGGATATTACAGGGAATTTGATACCAGGGGCCGGATCACTTCAATTATGCTTTACGAGAATGGAAGATTGATTGAAGCTGCAAAGGATGACAATACCCAGATTGAAATAGTCAACAGGTACAATGATTCCGGCGGACTCATCTTTGCCGGACCATACAGAAACGGGGTTCCCGTAGGTATTCACAGGGAATATGACGGCTCGGGAAATATCACCTCTGCCAGGATATACAACGACGATGGCGTGATGATGTCAGAAGGAATTGTTAATGAATCCGGAAACCGCACCGGTAAGTGGAGAGACTATTTTCCCGATGGCACCCTGCAGGCGGAAGGACAATATGCCGATAACAGGCAAAGCGGTGCATGGAGGTTCTATAACAGGTCGGGAAAGGTTGAACAGACGGGTTCATTTATAAACGGACGGGCAGAAGGTTTATGGCGATGGTATTATGATGACGGGTCGGTTCTGCGCGAAGAGGATTATTTCCAGGGCAGACGTGATGGTTCCTTCACTGAATACGCCAGAGATGGAAGCGTCATAGTTACAGGCGAATATGCCGATGGCGAGAAAAACGGAGAGTGGAAATTCTCTTCGGGCGACTATTCGGAAGAGGGGAATTATATTCTGGGACTGATGGACGGCCAGTGGAAATCATACTACCCCGGAGGAAAGCTCAGATTCAAGGGTAGTTACCAGCAGGGAAACCCGCAGGGTCCCCATATATACTATTTTCCCGACGGCAAGGTAATGGAGGAGCGGCATTATGATTCAGGGCTGCGGGAAAAAACCTGGAAACGATACGGCGAAGATGGAATGCTGGCCATTTCAATCACCTACCGGAGGGACGTGGAGACCGCCATAAATGGTATCAGAATAAGAGCTGCGGAAGGCGATGTTAAAATCATTAAATAGTATTTTTGACCCATGACCGATGGTTTTAACATCAGAAAAGAGGTGACTGCGGCTGTCGACAGAGAGCTGGAAAAACAATTGCGACCCGAGTCGTTTATTGATTTCAGCGGGCAGCCCCAGATAATTGACAACCTCAATATCTTTGTACAGGCTGCCCTCAGAAGAAATGAATCACTCGACCATGTACTGCTTCATGGCCCCCCCGGCCTGGGTAAAACCACGCTGGCAAACATCATAGCATTCGAACTCGGAGTTGACCTCAGGGTTACCTCAGGGCCGGTACTTGATAAGCCGGGTGACCTGGCAGGCCTTCTTACCGGCCTCAACGAAAGGGATGTTCTGTTTATTGATGAAATCCACCGGCTAAGCCCGGTTGTCGAAGAGTATCTCTACTCTGCAATGGAGGATTTCCGGATTGATATAATGATTGATAAGGGGCCAAGCGCGCGATCAGTTCAGATTAACCTTAATCCCTTTACGCTTGTTGGTGCCACAACCAGATCAGGGCTCCTCACCAGCCCGCTCAGGGCCAGGTTTGGGATCAAATTCCACCTGGAATACTACGACAACCTGGTGCTGACAAAAATTGTAAAAAGATCGGCAGCTATTCTGAATATCAGAATCAATGATCAGGCGGCTTCTGAAATTGCGACCCGGTCAAGAGGAACACCAAGGATTGCAAACTCTCTTCTGAGGCGAATCAGGGACTTTGCACAGGTAATTGGCGACGGCCATATTGACCTCGACATTACACGGCACGGACTGGGCGCTCTGAATATCGACCAGCATGGCCTCGACGAAATGGACAACAAGATACTTAGTGTCATAATTGAGAAATTCAGCGGCGGGCCGGTGGGAATAAACACCATTGCCACAGCTGTTGGTGAAGAACCGGGAACCATTGAAGAGGTGTATGAACCTTTTTTAATTAAGGAGGGCTATCTGAAAAGGACCCCAAGAGGCAGGGAGGCTACTGAATCAGCCTACCGGCATATCGGAAAACATACAGGGAGAGACTCCGGATTATTGTTTTAAATTCTTATTTTAGTCAGCGGAACCAAGACCTAATTTTTATAAAATATGAAAGAGTTTTTAAAGAGATCAGGGCTGATATTTATTGTACTCGGGATAATTTTCCTGGCCATTACCGAGCTGTCGGACATGGAGAGCAACCAGATGCTTGTGGTCAGCGGGGGTCTGATTGTTTTCGGACTGCTTCTGTATGTTATCCTGAATAACATTATGGATTAATACCTTATCCCGACGATATTGATCCACATATATTACTGATAATCAACCAAATACGTTACTTATTTTTTCCAGTCCCTTCTGGTTGGTGATCCGTATCTTTCTTCCATGAAGCTCTATGAGCTTATCCCCCTTGAACTCTGAAAGAAGGCGAATTACCGATTCCGTTGCCGTTCCAACAATATTCGCCAGCTCTTCACGTGTAAGAGATATTTTCAGGTAATTGTTTTCGTCAAGGCCGAAATCAGTTACAAGGTGAAGCAGCACCTCAGCCAGCCTTTCCCTTACTGTTTTCTGGGCTATATCGGTAATGTAGGAGTTTGCCTCTTCAAGCTCATGGCAGGTAAGCCTCATCAGCTCAAATGAAAATGACGGGTTTGATTTGACAAATGAAAACAGAATCTCAGAAGGAATAAAACAAACACTGCAGTCTTCAATCACCTCAGCGGTAGTGCATGCCGGTTCATTGCTGATAACTGAGCGGTAAGCTATTATATCCCCTCTTTTTGCAAACCTGATAATCTGTTCCTTGCCGTCAAGTCCGGTTTTAAACACTTTTATTATTCCCCTGTTTATACAATAGAAACCGTTTATGCGATTCCCTTCCTGATAAAGAACATCCCCCCTCTTGTAATGCCGGTAGTCTTTTTCAAAATTAATATTTTCGAGCTCTTCCTTTGTGAGGTGCCTGAAAAGGGAATCAGTCTCAATGGCACATTTATCACAAAAGGGAATGTGAATATCGTTGTGTTTCATAATTACGGATATTAGCGACAAAGATTGCAAATACCTTTGATATAATTGTTTACTTTTGACAAAAATCGGCCGAAAGCCACTAAACATCATAAGATGAAAGACTCAGTATCTCTCAGCCTCAGGGGAAATATGTCATTCGACGTTGAGGTAAACGGGCACCGCATGACTATCGACTCTTCGCGCGAATTTGGAGGCAACGATGAGGGTCCCAGGCCAAAAAGTCTTATGCTGGTTGCGCTTGGCGGATGCACCGGTATGGATATGGCAAGCATCCTCCGAAAGATGAGAGTACCTTTTGAAGGCCTGAGGGTAAAGGTTGAAGGCAATATTACCGGTGACCACCCGCGACACTTCGATACGATGCACATTGTTTACTTCATCAAGGGAAAGAACATACCCGCCGATAAAGCAGAACTTGCTGCAAAGCTTTCACAGGAAAAATACTGCGGAGTTTCATACAGCTACAGGGCAAGTATAAAAATTACCCACGAAATTATTTACGAGGACTGAGCACCGGAAAAATAACCGGAAACCTCAGAAAACAGGTCTGAATTGCGACAGGAATCGGATATCGTTTTCAAAATACAGCCGAAGATCGTCAACCCTGTATTTAAGCATTGCAATGCGCTCAATGCCCATGCCGAAAGCAAAACCTGTGTACTTTTCACTGTCAATGCCGCAGGCCCCTAGTACTGCCTGATGAACCATGCCACAGCCCAGAACTTCAAGCCACCCGGTGTGCTTGCAAACATTACACCCTTTGCCGCTGCAGAGCCGGCAGCTTACATCCAGTTCTGCCGAAGGCTCGGTGAAAGGAAAATATGAAGGGCGGAACCGGATTTCAACAGACGGACCAAACATTTCACGCGAAAAGAAAAGTAACGTTTGCCTGAGGTCGGCAAACGACACGTTCGTGTCGATGTACAACCCCTCAACCTGGTGGAAAATGCAATGAGCACGGGCCGAAACAGCCTCGTTCCTGAAAACCCGCCCCGGCGAAATGGTCCTTATAGGCGGCTTTTCATTCTCCATTACCCTTACCTGTACCGAAGATGTGTGCGTACGAAGCAGAATATCATCAACCGACGACCTCTCATCCGACAGCCGGGATATGAAAAAAGTATCCTGCATATCGCGGGCCGGATGATCGGGTGCAAAATTCAGCTTCGAGAAGACATGATTATCGTCTTCTATTTCCGGCCCCTCCGATACTGTAAAACCGATCCTTGAAAAAATAGAGATTATCTCGTTCCTCACTATCGAAATAGGGTGCCTGGCGCCCGCCTCCAGCGGATACCCAGGCCTTGTATAGTCATTTAGCGATACAGCTGATTCTGACAGCGACCCCCTGCTGTTGCTTTCAAGAATGTCCTGGGCCAGGTTTTTAAGTTCGTTCAGTGCTTTTCCGGTCTCCTTCTTAAGATCGGCAGGAACACTTCTGAAATCGTCAAACAATAATGATATTGCCCCCCTCCGGCTGAGATACCTGATCCTGAACTGCTCTGTTGATCCGGGTGAATCAAACCGGTATTCTTCAATCTCTCTCTTTATTTTTTCAATTATCTCCTTCATCAGAGTGGAAATTATTTTTTCACAACCACAGCCCTGATTATTCTCACCTGGCCGGAATGAGGCCTGCCTGCCTCATTGGCTGGTTCAGCTGCAATTTTGTCAATTACATCGAAACCCTCCGTTACCTCCCCGAATACAGTATAGTTCGTATCAAGATGTGGAGTACCTCCTACGGTTTTATATACCTCTCGCTGCTCAGGCGGAATAACATAAGGCTCATTGTTTTCAAAATATTCATGCATTCGCAGGGCAACTTTTTCCTGTATTTCGGCGGAGGAAATCTCAATACCGGCAGAATCGGCCGCCGCCTTCTCCTCCGACATATATCTGAAATAGAGATTATCACCGAAGTCCCTGTTTATCCGTTCCTGCTGAGCAGCAAGGGTTTCGTCGGTATGTACCACCCCCTGTACAATATAGAATTGTGTTCCCGATGATGCCCTGAGGGGATTTCCCTGGCCCCCCATTCTAGCTGCAGCCAGGGCCCCTTTTTTATGATACAGTCCCGGAATGATCTCTGCCGGTATTGTATATCTGTATTTTGAAATATCTGAACCCTCAACAAAAGAACCCCTGGTTTCAGGATTCCCGGTCTGTATCATGAACCCGTCATATATCCTGTGAAAGAATATATCATTGTAGAAACCCGATTTTACCAGCTCCAGAAAATTGTCACGGTGGCCGGGCGTTTCATTATATAATTTTAGCTTAATATCACCGTGTGTGGTGGTGAGCTTTACAAGGAAAACCTTCTCTCCTGCCCGATTGCATCCTGCAAGCAAAAGGACCGATATAAATACCAGGGCAACTCTATTCATGATGATAGTCGTTAAATGATGGGCTCAAAGTTATCCATAATAATGTTAATATTTCATGCGACAGGTTCATATTTAAAAGACATGCCGGGATGATAACTGATTGACGATACATATATTTGCTGAAAATTATTCAATGGAGGAAGTCAGGAAGCTGGCCGGACAGACTGCTATTTACGGGATAGGCACCATGGTTCCGAGATTCCTCAATTACGCCGTTCTTACACCCCTGTTTACCTACACCGTGAAAACAGATGCAGATTACGGTGTAATAGTTGAATTGTATGCATGGATGGTAATACTTCTGGTGGTGCTGACTTACGGCATGGAGACCGGGTTTTTCAGGTTTGCAAAAAAGAATGGCGACGAAAAAGTTGTATATGGCACAGCCATTCTTAGTCTGTTTGCCACCTCAGTGCTGTTTGTGGTTTTTGTAAATCTCTTTATCGGTGACGTTGCCGCTTTCTTCAATTACAGGGAGAACAGGGACTACATACGGATGTTTACAGCAATTGTGGCTATAGATGCTTTTTGTGCCATTCCGTTCGCAAGGCTTCGAAGCGACAACCGGCCGGTTCTGTTCAGCACGATTAAAATAGCCAACGTGTTGATTACTGTTGCTTTTCTTTTGTTTTTCATTAAAATAGCCCCTGCCGCCTACGACAGGGGAAATCACCTTGTTGTGTCGTTCTATCGCCCCGATTACTATGTTGGTTATGTATTTATGGCGAACCTTATTGGCAGCGCATCGGTTTTGCTGATGCTTATGCCGGTAATCTTCAGCGCAAAGATTGTTTTCTCATGGAGGGTATGGAGAGAAATGACCGGGTACTCGTTTCCGCTGCTTATTGGCGGACTCGCCGGCTCGATGAATGATGTTCTTGATAAGATACTGCTGAGAAGGCTCACAACCGATGTAGACGGACTGGCCGTAACCGGACAGTATGGGGCTGGATATAAGATTGCCGTGTTAATGTCTCTCTTTATCCAGATGTTCCGTTTTGCTGCCGAACCATTCTTTTTTGAAAAGGCTTCAAAGCATGACGCAAGAAAAACATACGCCTTCGTTATGAGGCATTTTGTTATTGTGGCATTAATAATTTTTATTGCAATAAATGTATTCCTGCCTGTCGTACAGTACTTTGTTGGCCCGATGCTCAGACAGGCGGTAGTTGTAGTACCCATAGTGAGTTTTGGATACCTGCTTTACGGGATTTACCTCAACCTCAGCGTGTGGTATAAGGTAAATGATATGACAAGGTTTGGTGCCTATTTCACCATTTCGGGAGCGCTGATTACCGTGATTATAAATGTTACCCTGATACCGGTTTACGGATACATGGCATCAGCATGGGCCCATGTGGCATGTTACGGGCTTATGGTATTGCTTTCATACTTTACGGGAAAGAGAATGTACCGGGTAGATTATGACATGACTGGAATGGTTTTGTACTTGATTGCAGCAATAGCAATCGCACTGTTTTCGTTATACGTTGATATGGGAAGCGTATTATCGAACATAATAACCGGAGCAGTTCTGCTTGTCGGTTTTATCTTTGTGGCGGAAAGACGCGACGGAACATTCGGGCTTTTATTTGGAAGAAACGGGAAGTATGGAAAGACTTAAGGTTAAAATAGTAAACAGGTCGGCTTATCCGCTGCCTGAATACTCTACTGGACTATCGGCAGGAATGGATATACGGGCGAATATTTCTGATGCGCTAACTATTTCACCCGGGGAAAGAGCCCTGGTTCCCACAGGATTGTTTATTGAGCTTCCGGAAGGATTCGAAGCACAAATCAGGCCAAGAAGCGGACTCGCCTGCAACCATGGGATAACTATGTTAAACTCTCCGGGCACCGTTGATGCCGATTACCGCGGAGAGGTTGAAGTACTACTTATAAACCTGTCAGGCGAGGATTTCATTATTAACAATGGCGACAGGATAGGGCAGATGATTATATCACGGCACGAAACCGTTGAATGGGTTGCAACAGACAAAATAAGCCCAAGCAAAAGGGGCACCGGCGGTTTCGGTCACACTGGAAAAGCATGAAGGCGGTAATAGCAGCAATATGTTTTGTCATTTTTATAGCATGCGGTTGCGGCAAGCAGAGTGTGCCTGCGGCATCAACTTCTGTTATTCAGGGTGATCAGTCTGTCAGGTATGAATTCTTTTTCGTGGAAGGAATACGAAATAAGCTCATCGGCTCGCCTGCTGAAGCAATTGAATTGTTCGAAGAGTGTATTAAAACCGACCCGTCAAGAGCCGGTGCATATTACCAGATCGCTCAGATATCATTTATTCTGGGCAACATGCAATCAGCAGAGGAATATGGATTAATGGCACTGGAAAGGGAGAAGAACATATGGCATTATTTGCTTGCCGCGAATGTTTTATACCAGACAGGAAAACGTGACAGCGCCACGATGATTTATGAATCGGCCGTAAAGAATTTTCCTGACAATGAGGAAATACGTTTTACACTTGCCGGTGTCTATTATGAGACTGAAAGATATCCCGCCGCCGCCAGGATTTTTGAGGAGTTTGACAGAAAATACTCTCTTTCAGGGAATTCGGCAATACCACTGGTAAGAACCTACATGAAGATGGGTGATTACGCCAGGGCAGAGGAGAAGCTTTCTGTGCTGATTGCTGAATACCCGGAAGAGACTGCTTTCAAGGGTGTTCTGGCTGAGCTCTACAGGGAAAAAGACGAATCTGATAAGGCAGCAATGGTTTATGATAACCTTTTAAAGGAGGACCCGGATAATGTTCAGACTCTTTTTTCTGTTATTGAGTTTTTCAGAAAGGAAAACAATAACGCCAGTATTTTTGATGTGCTGAACATTGTGGCTGTCAGCGAGGGCGTTTCCGCTGAAGATAAAGTCAGGATATTTGCGGCGCAGCTGGAAGACACTCTGTTTGTTGGCAATTACGCCCGGGAACTGGAAATGTCTTTAATGATACTTGAAGCATCACACAGTGATAATTCGGTAATAAGACTGCTGAAGCCAGAATTATTTACAATGACAGGAAGAGATGAGGAGGCAATCAGCTATTATGAGGAGTATTTAACAAGATGGCCGGAAAACTATTATGCCTGGGAAAAGCTGTTGATGCTTCTGCTTACAGATAAAAACTATGAAAAACTATACTCCATTTCCACACAGGCAGTTAGGCGATTCAATACGGCCATTATGCCCCGGCTGTCGAATGCTTTCGCTGCCGTGGAGGTGGGATTGTATGACGATGCTATTGAACAGCTTACCCGGCTAAGGCGTCTAATTAACAATGACCAACAACTGTCCCTGCAGATCTTATCTGTTGAAGCAGACGCTCTGTACAGAAAGGGTTTGTATGATGAGGCTTTCAACAGGTATGATGAGGCACTGAGTCTTGATTTTAACGACAGGGTAATACTGAATAATTACGCCTATTTTCTTGCAGAGAGAGACTTGCGGCTAAGGGATGCCAGGAAGATGATTGAAAAGGTCATTGCTGTAGAAAACGACAACAACACATATAACGATACATACGCCTGGGTGTTGTATAAACAGGGTAGAGTCAGAAAGGCTGAAAAGATCATGAGGGCCATTGTTGAGTCGGAAGACAGCGCCGATGCAGAATATTACGAACATTACGGTTACATACTAAAGGCCATGAGAAGATGTGCCCAGGCAGTCATCTCATGGAACAGGGCAATCGAGCTTGATGTAAGCAGGAAGCACCTGGAAATGGAGATAGAGAGTTGCAGACGATGAGAATGAAACAGTCATTGGTCTTGATGCTGGTTGTGGTGGTTGTTGCGGGCTGTTCTGGTCTCAGGCGTATACCATCCGGTACCGGAACAATCATGGACAGGACTGAGGGCGGGATTGATTCTAAGTTGTTGTATGATAATAATATAGCAGCCAAAGGGGTATATATTAGTAAAATGCATGCCGAGTTTATTTCAGGCAATGTGAGTGAAAGATTCAATGCTAATCTGCGCGTATCGGGGAATGGTCAATGGCTGCTAAGCATACGTACTGTTGCAGGGATTGAAGCAGCAAGGATACATGCCGACAGAGAATCGGTTACCGTACTCGACAGGCTGTCAAGAAGGGCGATAATCTACCCCTGGGCACAGTTAAAAAATGAGTATCGCCTCTCTTATGAAATATTGCCGTTGATTCTTGGAGATCTTCCGGCTGTGTTTCTTGAGCAGGGAGGTTATTTCGACTGCATCTCCGGGAAAAGCGGATTATATGGACAGGACAGCGTGAAAATCACAGTAGATTGTGTGGAGAACAAAATTTCTGATATTTTCATTGATGAACGCAATGGACGGAAAACGGTTAGCTTCGAATTTTCGGCATTTACAAGAAATATCGAAACTGTTTATCCTTCCAAAATTGTTATGACGGAACTCTCCGGTATGACCAAAATAGCTGTTGAATACGAAGAACTTGTTTCCCCATGGAATGGAAGTGTAAGTTTTGAGATACCACGAAATTACCAGATTGTGAAATGAGAATAGCGGTTCTGATACTTCTGTTTTTCTGTCCGGCTTCAGTTTTCGGCCAAACAAGGGCAGAGCTCGAGCAACGCCGAAAGCAGACACTTGCCGATATAGAGTATGTGGACAATATGCTTAAGGCAACAATTAAGGAAAGGAGCCAGGGCATAAACGATCTGAAGATCATAACAAACCGGATAAGTCAGAGAGAGTCGGTTATTGAGGGGTTGCGGAATGAGGTGGAGCTGGTATCCTATAGAATAGAGCTTAATGAGCTTAGCATTGAGATGATGGAGGAGAGCCTGTCAAGATTGAGGGAGGGGTATGCTGAAAACATAAGAAGCGCGATGAATGCGATGAAGGGCTATCATCCGTCAATTTTTATTCTGTCGGCAAGAGACTTCAATCAGGGTTACAAAAGAATTAAATATATTCAACAGGCAGCAAAGTTTCGTAGAAAGCAGGCAGAGATTATATCAGAGGTTGTGGACGTGATTGTTGATTCAAGGGCAAGGCTCAGGCGCGACTATAATGAACTAATTGAGCTAAGGGCGAGGGAAGAAGGTCAAAAGAGGCAGCTTGAGACTGAGCAGCAAAGGAAGCAGAGAATTGTTAAGGAGCTGACAGGAAGGGAAAAGCAACTGCAGCAGGAACTGGAGACCAAACGAAGGACCGCGGCCCGGATTCAGACAGAGATAAACAAGCTGATTGAAGAGGAGAAAAGAAGGGCAGCCACTACCGACCTTACGCCTGAACAGAGGTTAACCGGGAGCGATTTCTCAGGAAATCGGGGGAAGCTTCCATGGCCGGTTGAGCGCGGAGTGATTACTTCCAGGTATGGAAAGCAACAGCTAATGAAGAATGTCACTTTTGATAATCCCGGTATAGAGATTACATCGGCAGGAAAAACAGAGGTGAGAAGCGTATTCAGAGGAGAGGTGGCAAGGGTGTTTGCCATTCAGGGCGGTAATATGGCTGTTATTATCCGGCACGGGAAGTTCATGACAGTCTACCAGAACATTGTTAATGTAAAGGTAAGGCCCGGCGACAAAGTGGAAACAAAGCAGGCAATTGGCGAACTGTTTCTTTCTGATCGGGAAAATAAAGGCATACTTACTTTTATGGTATACGAGGAGACCGTAAAGCTTAATCCCGAACTGTGGCTGGCCGGAAAAAATTAGGAAAGAGTGAAACAAATCCTGTTTTTTTCAGTATAATCTCTTTTATCCTTTGTTTTGGAAGTTTCGGTCAAGATATCATCTGATTTGCACAATCTGAAAGTTGTGGAGGAGTTTATCGAACAGACTGGCAGAATGTTCGGTATTGGCAGGGAGACATACGGAAAGGTGCTCGTTTCGGTGATGGAGGCGGCAAATAATGCAATTACTCACGGAAACAGGGGGGCAAGTTCCAAAGCAGTTGAAATTTGTTTCAGAAAATCTGATACCGTTCTTGAAATTATTGTTATTGACGAGGGTGAGGGTTTTTCACATGAGACGGTCCCCGACCCCACGATGCCGGAAAACAGGGAAAACATCAGGGGAAGAGGGGTGTTTCTGATGAAACGTCTTTCGGATAAGCTTGAGTATAACAAGAAGGGAAACATGGTTACTATGTTCTTTAGCCTTTCTGAAACCTGATGATTTGCAATCATTATATCAACACACGATGGAGAATACGTTCAGCAAGGAACCACCGTCGCTGGATAAACCGTGTGATTGAATCTGAAAAGAAGTCTGCAGGCAGGATTGATTTCATATTCGCCGATGACGAGACCGTAAGGGATGTTAACATTGAATTTCTGAACCACGACTACTGTACTGATGTTATTACCTTTGATTACAGCAGCGGGAAGGAAGTATCCGGTGAGATTTACATAGGTACCGGGACAGTCACCAAAAACGCTGAGATTTACAACGAGTGGGTTGGTGAAGAGATGAGAAGGGTAATGGTTCATGCGGTGCTTCACCTGTGCGGCTATGGTGATTCAGATAACAATGCTGCCTCGGTGATGCGAAATAAAGAAGATATATATCTTCGTCTTTACAGGGATGAATTTCACGTATGATATAATAGTGGTTGGCGGAGGGCATGCTGGCTGTGAAGCTGCATCGGCAGCCTCCAGGATGGGAGCGAAGAGCGTCCTGATAACAATGGACATGACAAAGCTGGCTCAGATGTCCTGCAATCCTGCAATGGGCGGCATTGCCAAAGGGCAGATTGTCAGAGAGATAGACGCCATGGGTGGCATGTCTGGGATTGTTACCGACAGAAGCATGATACAGTACAGGATGCTGAACAGATCGAAGGGCCCTGCAATGTGGAGCCCGAGGGCTCAAAACGACCGGCAACTTTTCACCAGGGAGTGGAGGAGAATTCTGGAGAACACAGAAAACCTTCATATATGGCAGGAGCACGCTGAGGGCATCATTGTAGAGCACGGTACCGTTAAGGGCGTAGTTACTTCTTTCGGCAACATATTTAAGGCAGGGGCAGTTATTCTGACTAACGGAACATTTCTAAATGGGCTGATGCATGTGGGTTTCAGGAAGAGCTCAGGAGGGCGTTCAGGAGAGAATGCATCAGGCGGTCTGAGCGAACAGCTGAGAACGCTCGGTTTTGAAGTGAGCAGGATGAAGACAGGCACCAGTGCGCGCATTGATGGCCGGAGCATCGATTTCTCAGTGATGACCGAACAGAAAGGGGACGGCGAAAGAAGAGGATTTTCCTACCTGCACGACGGCAGCCCTATTAAAGATGAGCTTAGTTGCTGGCTGACCCACACAAACAGTGACGTACATGAGGAGCTGCGGGCAGGACTTGAGTTCAGCCCGCTTTTTCAGGGAAAGATTAAAGGTGTGGGACCAAGGTACTGTCCCAGCATTGAAGACAAGATAGTAACATTTGGCGACAAGGAAGCTCATCAGCTGTTTATTGAACCTGAAGGCAGGGATACAAACGAATACTACATTAATGGTTTTTCCAGCAGCCTTCCCCTGGATGTTCAGATAAAGGCAATGCGAAAGGTTAAGGGACTTGAGAATGCTGTTATATACAGGCCCGGGTATGCTATTGAATATGATTTTTTTCAGCCCACTCAACTGATTCACACTCTGGAGACCAAGGAGGTAAAGAATCTCTACTTTGCCGGACAGATTAACGGAACTACCGGATATGAGGAGGCGGCAGCACAGGGGCTGATAGCGGGTATTAATGCAGCCCTCAGGGTTTCAGGTGGCCGGGAATACATACCGGGAAGGGACGAATCATATATTGGCGTCCTTGTGGACGACCTGGTTACCAAGGGGGTTGATGAACCATACAGAATGTTCACAGCCAGGGCTGAGTACAGGATTCTTTTGCGGCAGGACAATGCAGATGAAAGACTGACAGTTAAGGGCGATGAGCTGGGGCTTGTATCACAGGAAAGAATGGTGCGGTTTAGGGAAAAGAGGAAAGGAATAGACAGGATATCAGGATGGTTAAACGAACGAAGCGTGACACCGGGGGAGATTAATAACTACCTTACCTCAAAAGGGACTTCACCTATTGGTCAGCCACAGAAGGCAGTTACGATTGCAAGGAGACCACAGGTAGAGTTAAAGGAATTTCTATCAGTTTTTGGTGAAGAGGCCACGGCTGTAATGGGAATGAATCCTCAGCTTGAGTCTGAAGTTCTCGAGTCGGTTGAGATTGGTTTGAAATACAGTGGATATATTGAGAGGGAGAGGATTGTTGCTGAAAAGATAAAAAGGCTTAACGAGCTTAGGATTCCTGATGATATTGAATATGGTGAGCTTACCTCAATAAGCACCGAAGGAAGGCAAAAACTGGCGAGGATTAAACCTTCGACGATCGGACAGGCGAGCAGGATCAGCGGAGTCAGCCCTTCAGACATTTCTATTTTGCTATTATATTTGGGACGATAGTTTGGTGTTCCACGTGGAACAATTCATAAAAAGTATTTATGAAAATTTCCGGAAAGGTTATAGATCTCCACCTGAGGAGCATATACGGGGCGGTTGTTACAATAGGCGATGGAAGAATTCTTGACATCACCCGCAGAGACGATGTTCCTGAACGGTTTATAATGCCCGGCCTGATCGACGCGCATGTGCATATAGAGAGCAGCATGGCAACACCCGGATCATTTGCAGTGGAAGCAGTCAGGCATGGCACCGTTGCAGTGGTGACCGATCCGCATGAAATAGCAAATGTAATGGGGATTGAGGGTGTCAGGTTTATGATTGAAGATGCCCGGCGCGTACCGTTGAGGTTTGTATTCGGAGCACCCTCATGTGTACCGGCTACACCCGTTGAATCATCAGGGGCAAGGCTGGACTCAACGGATGTAGGAGCCCTGCTTAAAGATCCTGATATTGGTTTTCTTTCGGAGATGATGAATTTTCCGGGAGTGCTGGGCGATGACCCTGAAATAATGGAAAAACTGAAAATGGCCAGGCATTACAGCAAGCCTGTTGATGGACACGCGCCCGGCCTGACAGGAGGGGAGCTTGAAAAGTATATTTCTGCCGGTATTTCAACCGACCATGAGTGTACCTCTCTTGAAGAGGCTCGTGAGAAGATAAAGATCGGGATGAAAGTGCTAATCAGGGAGGGAAGTGCAGCAAGAAATTTAACAGCACTGCACGCCCTTATTGATGAATCGCCTGAAATGGTTATGATCTGCAGTGATGATATTCATCCCGATGATCTTGAAAGAGGGCATATTGATCAAATTTTCCGGAAATTACTGGCGTGGGGCCACAATCTATTTGACCTTATTATGGTGGCTTCAGTAAATCCGGCCACCCATTACAGAACCGGCACCGGGCTCCTCAGGGAAGGCGACAGTGCCGATTTCATTGTAATTGACAATCTGGAAAACTTCACCGTCCTCTCAACATTCATAGCAGGCAGGGAGGTCTTTGGTGACGGAGTCGTAAAGTTCGGATACGAAAGAGTGTCGGCTGTTAACAGGTTTGTTTGCAGCAGCATAAATACAGGTGATATAATAACCGATGTTTCGGGAAAAAGAATCCGGATAATTGAGGCATATGACGGACTGCTTAATACGGGCAAAAGAGAGGAGATAGTGCATATGCCGGCCCGCACCGTTCATAATACTGGTGATGACATTTTGAAAATAGTTGTTAAGGAGAGATATAATGACGCTCCACCGGCTGTGGGATTTGTGAAAGGTTTCGGGCTAAAGCATGGAGCAATGGCATCATCGGTGGCTCACGACAGCCATAATATTATTGCGGTCGGAACCAATGACGCTGATATTGCCGGTGCCGTTAACAGGGTTGTGCAAATGAAGGGCGGACTGGCCTGGCACTGCGGACCGGAGGAGATTTTCCTGCCCCTGGAAATTGCAGGAATTATCTCAGCCGAACCAGTGGCCATGGTTTCGCAAAAGTACCGGAATCTGACGCTCAGGGCCGTGAATGCGGGATCAGCACTGCGTGCACCTTACATGACACTCTCATTTATGGCCCTCCTGGTTATCCCCCGGCTGAAGATAGGCGACAGAGGCCTGTTTGACGTGGAAGAGTTCGGCACAGTTCCCCTTTTTGTTGATTAATCATATTAACTAATTTTGATGCAGTCACATTAGTGCATCATGCCTGTCGACCATAAAGTGCTCCTGCCCTTGTTACCCGACCAGCCGGGTGTTTATCATTTTATTGATGACCAGGGGGTTATATTATACGTTGGAAAGTCCTCAAATATCAGAAAACGCGTATCATCCTATTTTACCAGGAACCAGTCGGGTAAAACAAATGCACTGCTGCGCAGGTCGGTCAGAATAACGCACACTGTGGTAGAAACTGAATCAGAAGCGCTGCTGCTGGAAAACAACCTTATTAAAAGACACCAGCCGAGGTATAATATTCTGCTCAAGGACGACAAGACCTTTCCATGGATTTGCATCAGAAACGAACCATTCCCGCGCATTTTCTCAACCAGAACGTTTCTTCATGACGGGTCTGACTATTTCGGACCATATACCTCGGCAACGATGGTCAGAACATTGCTGGGCCTTATAAGGCAGCTTTTCAGCCTGCGCACATGCTCCCTGAGCCTCACCCGGCAGAATATAGAATCAGGAAAGTTCCACGTGTGTCTTGAATATCAGATTGGAAATTGCCGCGGGCCCTGCGAGGGCCGCCAGACCCTTGAGGATTACAATCAGTCGGTAAACCAGATCAGGGAAATCCTTCGTGGCAATATGAAGTCGGTAACAATCTGGCTTAAGGAGCGGATGACAATGTACGCCGCGGAACTTAAATTTGAAGAGGCACAGAAAATCAAGGAGAAACTGGATATGTTATCCAGATATCAGGCGAGGTCGCTCGTTGTTAACCCATCAATGGGAAATGTCGATGTGTTTGGTTTCAGCATGGAAGGCGACTATGCTGCCGTTAATTTTATGAGAATAGCAGAAGGCTCTGTAATTCAGACATATACCATAGGCCTGAAGCGACAGCTTGACGAAACTAAGGAAGCCATACTGTCGACAGGTATGGGTGAAATCATTATTCGTTTTGGACCGCTTGGCAAGAATGTGATAGCTCCGTTTGTTCCCGAACTGACTCAAACCGGCACCAAATTAACGGTTCCTGCAAAGGGTGATAAAAAGCACCTGCTGGAGATGGCCCAACGCAACGCGCTCTATTTCAGGATAGAACAGAAGAAAAGACGAGAAGTTAAGAGTCCTTCAGAAAAGGTAAACAGGAATCTTGACAAGCTCAGGAATGATCTTAACATGTCACTCCTTCCCCGGGTAATTGAGTGCTTCGACAATTCAAATATTCAGGGAGACAGTCCGGTAGCGTCGTGTGTTGTTTTTCGCAATGGCAGGCCGGTCCGGTCGGAATACCGGCATTTCAATATCAGGGGGGTGAGCGGGCCAGATGATTATGCTTCGATGGAAGAGGTAGTATTCAGGCGGTACCGGAGGATTCTTGATGAGGGCAGATCCCTGCCCGACCTTGTGGTTGTTGACGGTGGAAAGGGACAACTCTCATCTGCAATGCAGAGCCTGGAGAAGCTTGGAATTACAGGGAGTCTCACGGTTATAGGAATAGCAAAGCGGCTCGAGGAGATCTATTTCCCCGGAGACAGCGTACCTCTGTATATCGATAAAAACTCCGTCTCGCTCAGGATAATACAACATATCAGGAATGAAGCCCATCGCTTTGGCCTGGAGTTTCACCGGTTAAAGCGATCAAGGAAGATGCTTGAGTCGGAGCTTGATTCAATACCAGGTATTGGACCGGCAACCGTGAAAAAGCTTCTGCTGGCATTTAAAACACCGTCAGCTGTGTCTGCAGCGTCAACAGAGCAGCTCAGGAAGGTGGTCGGCACTCAAAAGGCAGCTTTAATTGCCGGGTTTTACAATGGAACCGGCAATGTTTCACGTGAAACGTAACCACTGTGAACAAAAACGGTCCGGAAACAATCCGGACCGCATGATACAGGTTATATTACTGAATTACTTCGTCTTAATGGTGCATCCAATAGCCCTGGTAGTTGGCTGCTCGGGTGCTTTTCCCTCTTTGAGCGCTCCAATGGCATTGTCAATATAGTTTACTGTTACGGCCGATGCATCTCTCCAGTTATTGTCGATGGTTCCGGTATAGACAACCTTAAGTTCCTTCCCCTCCCTTTTAACAATGTACATATGCGGTGTGTGGGTTGCACCCCATACCGGATATACCTTCTGTCCCTCATCATGAAGGTATGGGAATGTATAGCCTTTTTCTCCCGCCCTTGCGACCATGTTGTCAAAGCTGTCCCTTGGCTCTACCTCAGGATCATTCGGATTTATGGCAATTACAGGAAATCCCTGACCCTTGTATTTCTTATCCAGGTCAATCAGCCTGTCCTGATATGCAACGGCATAGGGGCAATGATTGCATGTAAAGGTTATAATAAAGCCTTTTGCTTCGGGAAAATCGGCCATTGAAACCATTTTACCGTCCACGTTCTTAAGCCTGAAGTCAGAAACAACATCCCCGGGCTTGTAACCCTGTGCAAACGCGGCAACCGTAGCTGCCATAACGATGATTGAAAAAAGTGCTCTCTTTTTCATGATTTGTTGGTTTTTATAATACATATCTATTTAAGCCTTGGTTCCACAATCCTCCTTAAGGTTGTGTAGTCTATCTTCGAAGAATGAAACTGCCTGAAATCAGCAGAATAGAAGAGGGTACCCGGAATTGAACCCATCCAATCGGGGTGAACCTTCTCAATCCAGCTGTTGGCGTCAGGGTCGTCAAGAAGTATTACCTTCTGGGTAATATCAAACCGCTTAATAAAGGGTTTTACCCTCGATTCCATATGGTCGGGATTGTCGAGGCTTACAAGTACCAGCTTGAATTTCCTGGTTTTCATTTCTGATGCAAACTTCAGTATATCAGGCATTTCCTCAACACACGGCACACACCATGTTGCCCAGAAGTTAATCATGTACACCGTATCGTTCTTCTGCCTGAGAACGGGCTCGAAGCTGTTAAAATTCATTACAGGAACACTCTGGGCCTGAATTGCAGCGGCCATTATAATACCGGCAATTACGGCAAAAATCTTCATCATAAACGAAACTTTTGACTTATAGAATAAACAGAACAGCCTCCATATTGTTCACGGACTGTCTGTTAAAGAAGAGCTTATGTCACGAAGATATCAAAATGACCCGGGTGCCTGCCCTGGTTCCGGCTGTGTGATAAAAGGGCTTTTTGTAATCAGCCGTTGTGATTATTCAGCTTTTTCCCGAGGGCCTTCCTGAGCTGTGTATGGTCGGGCAGGTGAAGGGTTATAAAGCCCTCTGAGGCAGCACCTTCGATATTTGGAAGCAGGTCGTCTATAAAGAGGGTTTCAGAAGGGTTGATATTATACCTCGAAACCAGTATCCTGAAAATCTCCGGGGAGGGTTTCAATAACTTTTCGGCCGACGAGACAACCCCGCCGTCAAACCATTTGAAGAAACCGTGTTTTGCAGTAAGAACTCCAAACATATCTTCCGGGAAATTGCTGAGGTAAAAAAGTGTGTAGCCACGCTTTTTAAGGCTTTTAAGGAGGTTTGTGTTCTCTTTAAGGGGAAACAGCAGTTCCTCTCTCATCATAAAAACCCGGGCTATTTCCTGCCGTGTGAGCACCGATCTTTCTCCGATTGACAAGATCGCTTCGTTAAGGGTTATGGTTCCCTGGTCGAGCCTCTGCCATTCGGGGCTATAATATATTTCTCGCAGGAAGAGTTCGGTCATTTCCGTAGTGTCTCCCTTTTGTATATGGAATGATAATGGCTGGTAGCTCACCAGCACATTACCGATGTCAAAAACAATGTTCCTGATTTTCATTGACTTAATACAGCCGGGGGGGTTATTTGGGCAAACGGCCGAAGAGTTTTTTTAAAGCCCTGTGAAATTTATGCAGGCCTGTAGGCCTGTGATACATCATTATACATTCACCGGTAATAAGGTTTATCCCTTCCCCTGCCGCCGCTGCAATTGCCTCGGGAGTGTCGGACATCTGTTGTATCCATATGTTCCTGATTCCCTTTGCTTTTGCCTCCACTACAACCCCGGCTGTCTCATTCCTGGGAGTCATTATAATAAGAGAATCAATACCTTCGGGCAGCTCTGACACAGACCTGAAGGACTTTTTGTTGTAAATCTCTGTGGCATTGGGATTTACCGGTAAAAGAACCAGCCCCTTGTCAGTAAGTTCCTTAAATGCCACAAACCCGAATTTCCGGGGATTACGGGACGCCCCCGCCATTGCAATAGGTGTTGCTGACAGGAACTGATCAATCTGGCTCATTTTTGTCATAACATGGAAGGAATTAGAACACAAAAATATAAAAATACTGCAAAACGGATTTACCGGCAGAAAGCCCCCGGAAACCTGAGGCCAGGGGCACATTAAAGTGCCTACTTCTTACGTGAGGTAGTGTAGTTTACAAACTCGCGAAGTGAATCATTTGCGGTCCCCGGCGGGTAGTTGTCCAGAATTGCAAGGGCCTTGTCGCGGTATTTGTTCATCGTTTCTACAGCATAATCAATACCACCCAGACCATAGACAAAGTCAACCACTTTCCGTATGTCAGAGGTTGTCTTTCGCTTCGATCTGATTATCGAAAGGATTTCATTCCTGCTGCCGCGGCCGGCATTTTCGAGGGCGTGAATCAGCGGAAGAGTAATTTTCTTCTCTTTTATGTCGTTGCCTGAGGGCTTGCCCGTTAAGCCGGTGGCTTCATAGTCCAGAACATCATCCCTTATCTGAAAAGCGATGCCGATAGTTTCACCGAACTCCTTCATGTTCTGAATAATGTCAGCATCGTCGGTAACCGCTTTTGCTCCGCAGGCAGTACATGCTGATGTAAGGGCTGCGGTTTTGCCGCGGATTATCGCAAAGTATTCCTCTTCGGTTATGTTAAGCTTCCTGCTTTTTTGTAGTTGCAGCAGCTCCCCCTCGCTCATTGCCTTTACAGCCTCAGAGACTATTTCAAGCATGTCATACCTGCCCTTTTCGACGCTGATCAGCAACCCCCGGGCCAGCATATAGTCTCCGACAAGAACCGCTATTTTACTGCTCCAGAGAGCGTTGATTGAAATAGCCCCCCTTCTTTCATTGGCGTCATCAACAACATCATCATGTACAAGTGAGGTTGTATGAAGAAGTTCAATAAGAGTGGCCGCAACATATGTCGGTTCGCCAATTTCTCCGTGGAGCTTTGACGAAAGCAGAACAAGCAAAGGTCTCATCTGCTTTCCCTTGCGTCGGAGAATATAGTTTAGCACTATCCTGAGAAGGGGAATATTGCTTCGCATTGTCTGGCTGAAATACTTTTCGAATTCAGCCATCTCCCTGTCAACAGGTTTTCTGATCAAGCCCAAAACCGGCATGGTAAGTATTTATGGTTCCCAAATATAGTAAATCTGGCATCAAAACGTCATAATGTTATTGTTACACGAAAGATAACAACCGGAGATAAAGTATAGTTCAGCTTTGTAACATATTCAGTATATTAACATATTTATATATATTTGTGAAATAGTTAACAGCATTCATGGAGTCAAATGAATTAACTGCAGAAAACCTTGACAGGGCGGCCGGGATGCTTAAGGCCATTGCTCATCCGGTAAGGATTTCAATAATCGGTTTTCTTGAGGATGGACGAAAGCTTTCGGTAACTGAGATTTACAGCCAGCTTGGCATAGAGCAGTCCACGGCCTCGCACCATTTGGGGATACTTAAAGACAAAGGAGTTCTGCTTTCGAAGAGGGAGGGTAAGAACACTTATTATTACCTCCGGCATGAGCGGCTTAGGGACATAATCACATGCATAAGCAGTTGCGGCAGATAGCTATTTGTTTTCAGCACTCATTTCGTGGGGGAAAAACCGCTTCTGAAACAGAATAATGGCAATAACTCCGGTGCTGATGGCACTGTCGGCGATATTAAATACCGGCCGGAAGAATATCAGTGATTGTCCGGGTTTTACAGGCGACCAGTCGGGCCAGGTTGTATTAATAACCGGGAAGTAGAACATGTCAACCACCCTGCCCTTAAGAAACCCTGAATAGCCACCGCCCTCCGGAAACATTACAGCTGGCTGGTAATAACTCTCCGAAAAAATCATTCCATAGAAGAGACTGTCAACTATATTACCCAGGGCTCCGGCAAGAATTGCACTAATTGCAAGTATCATTCCTGAAGGAACATCCTTTTTTACAAGCATTACAAGGTACCAGATTATTGCTGCTGAGGCAGCCAGCCTGAATAGAGTGAGAATAATCTTTCCGGTTTCTCCTCCAATTTCCATTCCGAAAGCCATTCCATTGTTTTCAATGAAATGGAGCATTGCCCGTTTACCAATAAGTGGTATATCCTGGCCAATCACCATGGTGGTCTTTACCCATACCTTAAGAGCCTGATCGGCAATCAGGATGATTATAACAAGCATTACAGCCCTGGTTCCCTTCGACATAAGTATTTTAATTTGAAAATCAGTTGGCGAAGATATGAAAAATAGTTTAAAGAGCTAAAGCTCCAGGCTCGGGCAAAGTGGCTGACCGGGGGCGTTGGTGAAGAGCTGTAACGGTACCGCAATACTCAATGTAAAACGTATATTTGTTAATACCCTCAATATTATTTTGGAAGGTTATGAGTAAAACTATTTATCTGATAATGACTATTATAGCAGGTCTGGGATTCTCCTGCTCCAGGCCTGCCGCAGAGGCTGAGGGAGACCTGCCCGGGCTTTTCTATAGTGATTTTGCAGGAACCTGGGACGAAGCTGTACCACTGGGCAACGGGATGCTTGGGGCGCTGGTGTGGAAAATGGGGGATAATCTCAGGATATCCCTTGACAGGGCCGATCTTTGGGACCTTAGGCCAATGCCATGGATTAATGATACTACCTGGAGGTTTGCCTGGGTTTCCGACAAGTGGGAAACAAACAGGTATGCCATGGTTCAGCAGGCGTTCGACAGACCATATGATGAGCTACCGGCACCGTCGAAGATACCGGCAGGAGCTATTGAGTTTGATATTTCCGGGCTGGGCGAAACGGAATATGTACGCCTGAACACCGCTGATGCCCTGTGTGAAGTGAAATGGAAAAACGGAGCCTCTCTGAAGGTATTCGTCAGCGCCGGTGACAATACCGGCTGGTTCGAATTCCGGAATACCGGCGGTGAAATGTTGCCGGTTCTCGTGGCACCTTCGTACACCTCCCCGGCCTCACCCGATCGCACCGGATTGCCTGCCGGCGACCTGCAGCATCTTGGTTACCCTGAAGGAACCATTGTGTCTGCCCCGGGTAGCATAATTTACTCCCAGAAGGGGTGGGGTGACTTCAGTTACGAGGTGGCCGTCAACTGGCAAAAAGAGGAAGGGGCAACAACCGGTTGCTGGAGCATAACCTCCACAAATCCGGGCTACAACGAAGGCAAGAGTGCAGCCGTGATATGCGGGGAGGCTTTACCGGAAGGATTTGCCCGGGCACTCAACCGCCACGAGGGCTGGTGGCGCGACTACCGGTCGGCCTCCTCGGTATCTCTTCCCGATACGATACTGCATAAACAGTGGTATCTTGAGATGTATAAGTTTGGCTCTGCCGCCCGCAGCAATACCCCACCGGTATCACTTCAGGCAGTGTGGACGGCCGATAACGGAAAACTGCCACCATGGAAGGGCGATTTTCACCACGACCTGAACACCCAGCTAAGTTACTGGCCCGCCTACAGTTCCAATCACCTCGAAGAGGCATCGGGTTTTACAAACTGGCTGTGGAACCTCAGGGATACATTCAGATGGTACACAAATACTTACTACGAAACCGGTGGTATTAATGTGCCGGGGGTTACCACCCTCGACGGACAGCCTATGGGAGGCTGGATACAGTATTCATTCGGGCCGACGGTGTCGGCATGGCTCGCCCACCATTTCTATCTGCAGTGGAGGTATTCCCTCGACCGCAGGTTCCTGGAAGAGAAGGCCTTCCCGTGGTTAAGGGAGACGGCGGTACATCTTCGCGATCTCTCCGTAATGGATGAAAACGGCTTCAAAAAGCTTCCCCTCAGTTCCAGTCCGGAAATTTTCGATAATTCTGCCAGGGCCTGGTTCCCACAAATGACAAATTTTGATCTTGCCCTTGTACGATGGACCTTTGAAAAGGCCGCAGAGCTGGCTTCAGAGCTGGGGCTGGATGAAGAATCGGAGTTGTGGACGGAGGAACTGCGGCTGTGGCCCTCATTTGCTGCTGACGATACCACGGGACTGCTGTTTGCACCGGGCTTGCCGTACCTGGGGTCGCATCGCCATTTTTCGCACCTGATGGCTTTTCATCCGCTCGGGTTGATTGATTATTCGGGGGGAGAGGATGAGCGCAGGATCATTGATCTTACAATTGGTAATCTTGAGAAGAATGGCACAGACTGGTGGACTGGTTATTCGTTTGCGTGGCTCGGAAGCCTTTATGCCAGGGCGTTTCGCGGAGATGATGCCGCGCAGGCACTCAGGACATTTGCGGAGTGTTTTTGCCTTCCGAACAGCTTTCACGTGAACGGCGACCAGTCGGGCACGGGAAAATCGAAGTTTACATACCGCCCTTTCACTCTTGAGGGAAATTTCGCCTTCGCTGCCGGGATACAGGAAATGCTTCTTCAGAGTCATACAGGGGTTCTGCATATCTTTCCGGCCATACCTGACTCATGGGCTGATGTTGAGTTTGCAACTCTTCGTGCTGAGGGGGCGTTACTGGTAAGTGCCGTTCGGAGCGAGGGGGTTGTAAAACGGGTTGAAATTGAATCGGAGAAGGGTGGTGAAGTGCGGTTGAAGAACCCTTTCAGCGGCGGCAGATATGCTTCAGGCAAAAGAATCACCGTTGATGGTGATAGCCTGGTTTTTACTCTGCTTCCCGGGGAGAATATCCTAATTAAATCGTCAAAAGACTGAAATGCCGGGCGGTCAGAAAAAGAGAAAGTATTGACGATCATTCTATGACCGGAACAGCTTATACCTGGACGATACCATCATCAGAACGGCCAGAAGCACGAATAAACCAATGTTTCCGGCCAGGTAGGCATAGTCTTTCAGCGCCAGTAGGATGAAGATAAATGTGTACAGAACCGTAAGCATTCCGCTTACAGCAACTACCACCCACCAGTTCTTCATCAGCGACCGGAAGAATGCGGTCAGCAGTCCGATGGTCGCCACAGAGGCGATCAGATATGCCGGACTGAAACCGGTGTGCTCGCTGAGGGCGCTGAGCAGCGAGAAGAACAGAATCAGGGCAAAGGCCACAAGTACATAGTAAAAGATGCTGATATTCTGAGAAGAGCGTATTTCGACAATAACAAGAACAAAAAATGTAAGAATTATAAACAGCAATCCGTACTTGGCGCTCCTTTCGGTCTTCTTGTAATGATCGATCTCCAGCATCAGTTTTGCCCCGAAAGCATCTGTCTCAGGCAAAAATCCGCCTCCTGTCCATGCCTGCGGAAAGTTCCTGTTCAGATGGGTTACCACCCAGTCTGCAGTAAATCCGTTATCGCCTATTTCCCTTTCATTGGGAAGAAAATTACCCTGGAAAGAGGGTGCCGCCCAGCTCGACGTGAGTGACACCGATGTTGTTTTGCCGACAGGTGCAAAGTACAGTCCCTCACTCCCTTTAAGCTTGAAGTTGAGGCTGAAATCTCCCCTGAACTCTTCAACGCCGGAGATCGGAAAAGGGAACGATATCCCTTTCTGGAATACGTCTGTCTGCACCGTGCCAGGCTCAGCTTCAACCGATAATCCGTCGCAGATCAGTATAATCATATCCTTTAATCCCTTGTTGTCCGAAACCCCAAGCGAAAAATAGGCGCGCTTCCAGTCATAAGTGTATCCGTCGGTATCGGCATACTGACCAATAACAAAATTGCCGGCGACTTCAACCTCAGAATCATACACAACCGTTTCGTAAATCCCCCTGTATCGGATTTCCGGACTGGCCACAGCCGATATCTTAAGATTCTCCGGCAGAATATGCAGGGTTGTGGTTATTGTTTTCCCGTCTTCAGAAATTATTCTGGAACCGGGGACATTCAGAACAGGACCGGTAATTGTCTGAGATGCAGCCCACAGGTTGCCGATCTCAATACGAGCCACCTCAGCGTACTGCGCACGCTCCTTTATCACCATCTTTACCATTTGCAATGGTATCAGCAGCCCCAGGCCTATCATCGAAAGAATTACCATCTTAATGGTGACGGACTGGTACCACATCTCTTTTTTAATGTTTTCGTTTTCCATTTTGCATCTTTATTTATACTTTGTATTTCAAAGTGAATTGATAAAAAAATTATTGTCTGTAAATTAACTTTTCGAGATTTGCCAGGTGATTCCTGAATGCCTCTGATCCTTTCGGAGTTGCTGAATATGAGGTGTTGGGTTTCTTATTTATAAACCGTTTCTCAATTGATATGTATCCCGCTTCTTCCAGGGTGCGGAGATGACTGGCAAGGTTTCCGTCCGATACGTCAATCAACTCGCGCAGAGTTATAAAATCTGCCGAATCATTTATCATCAGCACCGACATGATACCCAGCCTGATGCGACTCTCAAACGCCTTGTCGAGATTTGCCAAAATATCTTTCATCTGTATCTGAAATACATGAATGTACCGTATCCCATGTGCAAAATGCCAAAACCGGACACCCAGAACACAAATGCATAACCGGGAATGGCAAGGCACAGCAGTCCGGTCACAATCTCCATTATTCCAAGCCAGTATATTTCGCCAAAGGTGAACTTGCCTGCGTTTACCAGCGCCAGTCCGTAGAAAATAAGTGTTGCCGCAGCAATAATACTTCCGGGTAACTGACCCAGGGTGAGTAGTATAAACAGTCCGCCGGCAGCCAGGGGGATAGAAAGGTTAATAATCAGTCGCTTACTTGCCGGAGTCCAGATTTTCTGTCCGCTTTTCCTTGCCTTCCTGTACGAAAAGAACAAAGCCGATGAAACAGCAAGTACGAGTACAAGGCCTGCCGTCAGAAGCAGCAGGGCTATTGTATTGCCTTCGCTTTCGGTTTGCGATATTGCCTTGCTGTATCCCCATGCATTGGTAACAGACCCTTTTATTATCAGCCTGGCTGCTATTGCCCCCGCAATGGCAAAAAGCCCTGCCGATATTCCCGATAACCCGCTGAGGGAGAGAAACCGAGACGACTGCTCCATAATGCTCTTAATGGTCTTCAGATCCTCAAGATGCTGACTGGTCTTTTCCATATATGTTAATTGAAAGTACTTTGAAGTGCAAAGTAATGTGTTTGATTTCTTTTTTCAAAATATTTCACCCATTTTATTTCTCCGGTGTTTAATTTTAATGTTTTGGGGAACCCTGTCGGGCTCAAAATAGAGAGGCCGGGCTCTGTCCGTTACCAACTTATTTCTTCGTAAATTGTTCCCAATTTAAAGAGTTGAACATGGAAGGTAAAACAGCAATAGTATTTGGTGCAACGGGGTTGACCGGTTCGGAACTGGTCAGGCAGCTGCTGGCCGACGGCAGGTATTCAAAGGTTAAGGTTTTTGTAAGGCGCCATCCGGGCCCGGAGCATGAAAAGCAAATAATACACGTAACAGATATTGCTGACACAGATTCTTACAGAGATGAGCTTACCGGCGACGATCTATTCATATGCCTGGGTACAACCATAAAGAAGGCCGGCTCGGTAAAGGCCATGGAGGTTGCCGACAGGGATGTTCCGGCGGCCATTGCGCGCGCTGCCAGTGATAATGGCGTCAGTTCTGTTGCCGTTGTATCGTCAATAGGGGCAGACACCCGGTCGCGCAACTACTACCTGCGTATAAAGGGTGAGATGGAAATGGAGCTAGCCGGTACCGGTTTTGACCGTACAGTTATAGTACGACCCTCTATCCTCCTGGGGAAGCGGAATGAGTTCCGTTTCGGTGAGGAGGCAGGAAGAGTCGTAATGAAGGGGCTTAAATACCTTTTAACCGGGCGTTTCCGGAAATACCGCGGCATTGAAGCACGGCAGGTCGCTGCTGCAATGATAAGGCTGATAAACACAAACGGCGACTCAGGCAAAATTATATATGAATCGGATGAATTATAACAGAAAAGGCCGCTGAGTAAGCGGCCTTTTCTGTCTCCTCTTATCCCGTATTTAGACAGGGCATGTGATATTGTTCTTGTCGGTATCCCAGCAGTGCCAGTTGTTGTCGCCGAATTTATGGAGTGCCTTTACGCGTCCGTTGCCGGCAGTGGTGTTCCATTCGATGAATACTTCAACGAAGTTCTGCACAATCAGTGGTTCATAAATACTGATCGTGTAGAATGCGTTCAAAGCTCCGGTTGTGAGTCCGTACTGAATATAGCTGTTTTTGGCCGGCTCGGCAGTACGGTCATCCTTCAGGGTTCTGACATAGGTATATTTAATGCTACCCACGCTGCTGCCTGTTTTTGACCAGTCGATCTGTATATAGGGCTCGGGGAACAGGTTGTTGTAGTTCAGTATCCACTGGCCGCTGTTGCCGTCAAGGGCTGTGGTTCCCTCGAACCACATGAATTCAGGGAAAGCCCCGGTTCCCTCGCGGGTAATGTACATTTCCCACCTGATATTGGAGGCCTGAATCTTGCCCACCAGCCTTGCCTTGAAAGTACCTGCGAGCCCGGTAACATTGTATTTCCACTCCCATGTTTTATCTGCAACCCATACCGGGGTATTGTTTACCGCCAGCTGGAATGCCGTAACAGGTACAACAAGGTTGATTGTCAGAATGGTATTCCAGATTCCTGCGACCGTTGCAGAGAACATGAAGTTTTCATCGGGATCGGGTATATCCTTGGCCTGGGGGGTAATGCCGAGTGATTTCCTTGCTGAAGAAAAGTCGCTGAAATCCATTTCCATTGACTCAATTGGAGGCAGCACGGGCGGTTTTCCCTTATCCTTTTTGCAGCCGGTTACCATGCCGGCCAAGCACAGTGTTACGACCAGTAAAGAAATTGTACTTTTCATAGTCTGTTCAGTTTATAGACGTTAAAGAAACGCCAATTATGTTCCAAAATTATTCTATTTCAATTGCTGATGCAAATAATAAGACGCTAAATAACATTTAAAGGTTGCAATAATGGTACAGTACAAAGCTGAACAGCATGCCCTGTGGAACGGGATTGCCGCCCCGGCCGTCAGCCGGCGGCGATTGCTCTCTGATAGTTTAAATTGTCAGCTCTTTTCGCCGCATACCCCTGCTATCATAAGTGAACCCCCCATAAGGGAAATATCCTTGAGGAGAGTTATCAGGTAAATGGTTTTTTCTTCCTCAATCAACAGATGAGGGATGTGTATAGTAACGATAAACAGGAAGAGCAGACCTGCCAGAACGTATGCAGCCTGTCTTACATACCACCGTGTCATTATGCTGATGCTTACACCTATCATCAGCAGTCCGGTCAGAAATATCGTATATACACCCAGCGGCATAATGAACGAAGTAAGCATGCCCATGTAATAGTCGAGCATCAGAAAATGATTGATTCCGAATACCGCAAATGGAATTGCGAAAAGGAACCGTCCGGCCATGGTCAGTTTTTTCATTTTTCAGGCTTATGTTTCAGGTATTCAGTTTTACTCCTTCTTCGGAAGGTCGTGGCCAATGAATTTCATGCCGGTGACGGTGTAGCCGGCTCCGGCAATTGCCTGCCTGAGGGCCGCCGTATCGGGCGCCCCGGCTGCATACCCGGCAAGGGCATAGGCATCGGCATGTGTTGCACTGGCACTGTGAACACCAGCAACTTTTTCTATTGCACCCTTCACGGTGTTCTCACACCCCTCACAGGTCATGCCGGTTACAGCAATCTGCACGTAATGGAGGTGAACATCTTCGGTTACCGCTTCTGCAGCAGTCGCCTCTTCGGCCTGCTGGCCCCTGGTGCCGCAGGATGTGATCGACAGGGCGGCAATAATCAACAACGAAATGAGCAATAAGGGTTTCATTTTTCCTTTGGTTTTAGTGGGGTTATATGGAATTCAACCCACTAATATAGCAAATTTCAGTTTTTGGATTTCAGTAATTAACCAAATATCATATTTTTTGTATGAGGGCAACCAGATTTGAACCTTTTCGGCCTGATTTTGTTTAATGGAAAAGGTAAAACCATGAAACGAAGTAACATCATTAAAAAAACCGGAATGTGGCTGGCATCTGCCGTTTTGGTATTTGCCATACAGTCATTCAATAATATGGAGGAGAATGCTATGAACAACAATGCTGAAAAATTTGAGTTTCCGGCCCTGCCGTATGCATATAATGCACTTGAACCGTACATTGATGCTCAGACAATGGAGATTCATTATGACAGGCATCACCGTGCCTACTTTAATAACTTTCTGGCTGCCATAAAGGGAACCGCGGCTGAAAACATGACACTCGAGCAGATTTTTGCGAAGATGTCGACTTTTGGGGATGCAGTGAGAAATAACGGAGGAGGTTACTATAACCATATTCTTTTCTGGAATAACCTCAGTCCAAACGGCGGCAAGCCATCAGCTTCCCTGGAGAAGGCAATCAATGAAACCTTTGGATCGTTCGATAAGTTTAAGGAACTTTTCGGAAATGCCGGCAAGACACGCTTTGGCAGCGGCTGGGCCTGGCTGGTGGTTACCCCCGAAAAGAAGCTGGCAATAGGCAGTACCCCGAACCAGGACAATCCGCTGATGGATATCTCACCAGTTAAGGGAACTCCAATTCTGTCGCTTGACGTTTGGGAACACGCATACTATCTTAAATACCAGAACAAGCGCCCCGACTATGTTGAGGCATTCTGGAACGTGGTTAACTGGAGTGATGTCAACGCAAGATTTGAGGCAGCAATGAAGAAGTAACGCAGAGCTCAGGGCTCAGGCAACAGCTTATAAAAAAGACCCGGTACATATTGTTCCGGGTCTTATTGTTTAGACACATTCTAAACAAGACACTGGTTGTTCAACATCATAGTTTTTACGAATTCAGAATATCATTTTTTCCTTATTTTTATAACTCAATATTCAACCAGCAAACCATGAAAAGAAATCACCTTTTTCCAGCATTGTTTCTTTGCCTGGTACATGTTCTGGCTTTTGGACAGGCTGATATACCAATACAGATCGGGTTTGACGAAAAGCAGGGAGAGTATGTTGATCTTGATGTGAGTCTGATCAATGAACAGGGAGAGAGGGTTCTGATGAAAGATCTTCTCGGGAAGCCTACAATTCTGAACCTGGTTTATTTCCAATGCCCGGGCACCTGCAGTCCGTTAATGTGGGGCATCGCCAAATTCATCGAACAGGTCGACCTGAAACCTGGTGAGGATTACCAGATTCTCACAATCAGTTTCGACCATACCGAGAATATCAATATGGGTATCCAGAAAAAGGCCAACTATGTGTCGAGCCTGAAGAATAAGGAGCTGGCAGAAGGGTGGCACTTCTTTGTTTCCGATAGTGCCAATATTGCCAGACTTACACAATCTGCCGGATTTAATTTCCAGTGGGTGGTTAACCAGTACTCACACCCGACGGGACTGATAGCCCTTGGTGCGGATGGAAAGATTACCCGCTATCTGAGGGGTATAGAGTTTCTTCCCTTTGACATAAAAATTACCCTTATAGAGGCTGCTTCCGGCAAAATCGGTCCAAGCATAAACAGGCTGCTTGCAATATGCTATTCGTACGACTCAAAGGGTAACCAGTTTGTCTTCAACGTAACAAAGGTAGCAGGGATTCTTATTGTGTTCTTTTCCATTGTTCTGTTAGGATTTCTTTTTCTTGGAAGAAAGAGGACTAAAAAAGCTAATTAAATGATAAGCGAACCGAAGCATGCATCTGAACCCAGTTACCTGGAGTACAAGGGTAAGCACAAAGGTATTCTTGCATGGATTTTATCGACCGATCACAAGAGGATCGGCTTGTTGTACCTCTATACGATTATGTCATTTTTTGTGGTTGGTGCCACCCTGGGCCTGCTTATGAAGCTTGAGCTTATCGCCCCAGGAAAGACCATTATGGAGGCGCAGATGTACAATGTCACCTTTACATTGCATGGTATCATAATGATTTTTGTGATTGTGATACCGGGGCTGCCGGCGGTCTTCGGAAACTTCTTTCTGCCCATCATGATCGGCGCAAAGGATGTGGCATTTCCACGACTTAACCTTCTGTCGTGGTGGGTCTATATCGCAGGTATCATCCTTGTTCTCATTGCCCTCTTCACCGGCGACGGGCCTCCCGACACAGGATGGACCTTCTACGCACCCTACAGCTTCAAGACTGCGGGCAACATGCTACCGGCGGTATTCGGGGCTTTCGTGCTCGGCTTCTCCTCTATCCTCACCGGCCTTAACTTTATCGTCACCATTCACCGCATGCGTGCCCCCGGTATGAGATGGATGAAAATGCCCATATTCCCCTGGACCCTATACGGCACAGCCTGGATTCAGCTGCTTGCCACCCCCATAATCGGAATAACCCTCCTCATGGTTGCCGGAGAGCGCCTTTTCAACATCGGCTTCTTCGATCCTGCCCTGGGTGGCGACCCGATACTCTATCAGCATCTCTTCTGGATATACAGCCATCCTGCGGTTTATATCATGATACTCCCTGCCATGGGTGCCATTTCGGAGATCATACCGACTTTCGCACGCAAGGAGATCTTCGGATACAAATTCGTTGTCGGCTCTACCCTGGCCATAGCGTTCGTCGGCTACTTCGTCTGGGGCCATCATATGTTCACCTCAGGCATGAGCGGCACCGCCCTGTTCGCCTTTTCAATACTTACCTTCCTGGTCGCCATACCAAGCGCCATAAAGGTTTTCAACTGGATATCAACGCTCTACAAAGGTTCAATAAGAATGGAAACCCCTCTTTACTGGGCCCTCTCCTTTATATTTGTATTTATGATCGGCGGTTTATCGGGCCTTATGCAGGGCGCCGTCGCAATAAACGTCCATGTTCACGATACACATTTCATTGTGGCTCATTTCCATTTTATTGTTTTCGGGGGAACCGGCTTCGCGTTTTTTGGAGCCATGCACTATTGGTTCCCAAAAATATGGGGCAGAATGTATGATGCCGCCTGGGCAAACACCGGATGGATTATATTCTTCATAGGATTCCTGAGCCTTTACGGTCCGATGTTCTACCTGGGCCTGCAGGGGATGCCCCGCAGGTACTACGATTACGATGAGTCATTCCACGGAGGGAATATCCTGTCCAGCCTGGGTGCAATTATTATGATTGCAGGTGCCATGGTGATAATTGTCAACCTCATCAGGTCGGCCAGAAAAGGTGCTCCGGCTGTGGCGGATCCATGGGGTGGAAGGGGACTGGAGTGGAAGATACCATCGCCTCCGCCGCTCGAGAATTTTGATGAAATACCGGTAATTAAGTAGATAAAACCATGGAAGTTCACAGAGACGATGAGGGATCGAAAATAGGGATGTGGTTATTCCTGTTTACCGAGATGGTGCTCTTCTCAGGGCTCTTTATAGTCTATTCGGTTTACCGGTATCTGAACCGCGAGGCGTTCCACCAGGCCGCCGCCCATCTCGACGTTGCCCTGGGAACCATAAACACAATTATCCTGCTGGCTAGCAGTGCAACCATAGCAATGTCGATATCGGCCATTCAATACCAAAAGAAAAAACAGGCTCTGGCGCTACTCACCGCAACCGTTGTGCTTGGCCTTGTGTTCCTGGTAAATAAATACTTTGAATGGGGTGAGAAGATCGGACATGGCATATACCCAGGCTCGGAGACCCTTGCGTCGTATGGCCATGGCGATGTGCTGTTTTTCGGTTTGTACTATTTTATGACGGGACTGCACGCGCTGCACATTGTCATAGGACTTGTTTTTATCGGTTTTGTGATATGGTATATTGCAAAGGACAGGATTACACACGACAATTTTTCCGTGCACGAGAACAGCGGCCTCTACTGGCACCTTGTCGACCTGATCTGGATTTTCCTTTTCCCCCTGTTTTATCTTATCACCTAAATGTCAGAAAGTATGGAAAACAGCAGCCATCATATTGTGCCATACAGAGTATACCTGATAATACTTGCCATTCTCATATTGATGACAGGTATCTCGGTGGCGGTAACACAAATCGATCTGGGGGTTATAACCATTGCCGTTGCACTGCTACTGGCCACGGTTAAGTCGGCTTTTGTGCTTATCTATTTCATGCACCTTAAGTTCGATAACAGAATGTTCTCAATTATGGCAGTGGGGGTTTTTCTGATGATAGGGGTTGTAATATTTGTTACTTTTTTGGATTATTTATTCCGGTAGAGTCATGTACAGATCAGCAGGTCTTGAAGCATCCAATTTTGTCGCCGGGGTCGACAAGGCTTACATCATAATAATGGGCATCAGTCTTGTTTTCCTGGTCGCCCTAACCGTTATTATGATCTGGTTTGTGTACCGGTACCACGAGAAGAGGAACAAGGTTGCCACACAAATTCCGGGCAGTAACCGCCTGGAGATAATCTGGACAGCCATACCAACACTTCTTGTACTTCTGATGTTCTATTATGGCTGGATAGCCTACCGGCCTATGCGAAATCCGCCACCCGATGCCATGAAGGTGACCAGTGTGGCCCGGATGTGGAGCTTCAGCTTTCAGTATGAGAATGGAAAGAGATCAGATAAGCTGATCCTGCCGGTTAACAAACCGGTTAAGATAGATCTGCTGTCGGTCGATGTGATCCACAGCCTTTTTATACCCGCCTTCCGGGTCAAGGAGGACATGGTGCCCGGACAAGAAAAGTTTATGTGGTTTACACCCACAAATCTTGGCACCTACGATCTTTTTTGCGCGGAATATTGCGGCTTGCAGCACTCATACATGACCTCAACGGTTGAGGTACTCTCGGAGGAGGATTTCAACGCATGGTATGTCGATACTACACTGGTTATTGCCGGAGAGGCAGAGATGCCCGGAGCAGCGGGATTTGCCATCCTGCAGGTCAACGGCTGCAATGCATGCCACACATCCGACGGGTCGAGGCTCGTGGGTCCTTCCCACCTGGGCGTCTATGGTCAGCCCCGGATGGTGCTGAGGGGCAGGGAAAAGATTGAAGTAGTGGCCGATGAGGAGTATATTAAAAGGGCAATTTACGATCCTGAATACGAAATTGTCGAGGGGTATCAGAAAGGACTCATGCAGTCATACAGGGATGTTCTCACCGATGATGATATAAAGCTGATAATTGAGTACCTGAAGGGGCTTAACGAGAAACGGTAACTTTACAAATGATGGTGCAGACTCTCCTCCAGGAATGGGTGGTTATCGGGTTTCAGTGAAGCCTTCGACAGTGTGTACATGAAGAGCAGAAAGAACAATCCTGCGAACCCCGCAAAACTACCGATTTCGACAAATCCAATCTTCACAGTCCCCCCGGTTCCGGGCATTACCTGCAGGAAAAGGGTAACATAGAAGCCAGCCAGCAACAAAATGCTGATGATTATCAGCACTGGCTTCTTTCTCCCTATATCGTCCGACATAAGCACTGCAAAGGGAATGGCCCAGTTGAGAATAAACTCTGCCCTGAAGAAGAGGCGCCATGGTTCCTCCACCCGTGGTATGAAATAGAAGGTTGATTCCGGAAGGTTGGCATACCAGATGATGAGGAACTGAATAAACCACAGGTAACCCCACACTATGCTGAGCCTGAAGAGGTACCTGGCGAAGTCATTGCGATGGTACTTGTTCATTTCAGGAAAGTACCCCGATCTGTTGAGCCACAGTAAAATCAGTATGATAACGGCAACAGCCGAGTAGAACGCCGAAATAATAGCCCGCAAACCGAATATTGTACTGAACCAGTGTGAGTCTATTGACATTATCCAGTCGAAGGCAGCCACCGAAAAGGTGAGCGCAAAAACGAATATGAACACACGCGAATATTTTCTGCTTTTCAGGAAACTCTCCGTCTCTCCCTTTTCACCGGCATCTTCACGCAGCGAAAACCTGCGGAGAGTGGCGATAAGCAATATCCACAGCCCGAAAAAGAGGGCCAGACGGGCATAGAAGAATGGTATATTGAGGTATGGTGCCTTGTGGGCAATCAGGGCATCGGTTGCGGTTATGCCACGGTGGGCCCATTCATAAATATCCCTGACGCCTGCAGCCATGATCAACATTACTATGAATGCCACCGGCACAAAGGTGGTCATAGCCTCCGGAACACGCTTGAACATGGCCGACCAGCCTGAATCGGTAACATACTGAATGGCAACGAAGAACATGGCGCCCATGGCCAGCGAGAGAAAGTAGAAATTATTGATCAGGAGAACACTCCATGTCCCAGGGCCCTCTTTTGCGAAACCAATAACTATGGCAAGCACACCGATGGCAATAAGCACCAGCGCAAGTATCCTTGCTTTCGTTGGAATAATGAAGGTTTCTTTCATATTGATATAGATTATCAGTATGTATTATACTATTTGTCTGTATCCTGAAATCCCTGCCTGATGTACTGTATAACCTTCCACCTCTCTTCAGGTCTCACTATGGAACCGTGGTCGGCCATTACGCCGAACCCGACTGTGATAACATGATAGATACTGCCATCGGGCAACTGTTTCACCGCATCGCTTACCAGCGAACGGGGCGGTACCAGGTACTTTCCTGAAGTAAAGAGGTGACCCAGACCGTCTCCCTTCTCCCCATGACAGTTTTTGCAATACAGAGCGTAGATTCTCTTTCCCTGTTCCGCGATCTCTTCTGATGGCTCAAGCGGAGACACGAGTTCAAGCCCCGCTCTTAAAAGATCCTCTTCGGTTTTTTCATACTGGAAGGGAATCATATTCCGCGGTATGGTTCCTGGAACCGGACTCTGCTGGGTCATTCCGCCAGGGAGAACGGGATTCTCTGACCAGGTCTGGTAGGCCGGTGAATAGGCCATCCCCGGGAAATAGTCCCATCCCGGATCATTCGGACCCCTGTCGCACCCCATTGAAAGGATCAGGGAGGCAACGATAAGAATTCTCAACATACTCTTACTTTTTTTCATTATCTCTTTCCCTTTCAATAATATCTGTTGCGCCACACTCCCTCAGAATAGAATCGGCCATGCTTCTGTCTTTTTCGTTCATGTCGATATTGCTGCCCAGGGCCAGAATGAACTTGTCATCGGTCGAACCTTCCATTACCTCTTCCGGCTCCTTACCGGGGTAGAGGCCTGTGCGCACCTGAAAAAGTAATGAGGTGATTAAAAATGTGAGAAGAATGGTAAGCAGGTAGGTAATAACCACGAAGGCGGGCAGTGTGAAAGCAGGCTTCCCTCCGAAGTTCAGGGGATAGTCAATCACGGCCACCCAGTAGAGAAAGCCAAGTGCCGCAATTATGTTTACTGCTCCCGCAATGACCGCAAAGTATGGAAGTCGGGTCTCACGCCCAAGCAGGCGAAGGACATCGTGAACCGGGAAAGGGGTGTATGCATCCCTGATGCGGATCTTATTTTCCAGAAGCTTTCTGATGGCGCTTACCAGATCCTCATCATTGTCAAAAACAGCTATGATCTCTTTCTGTTTCATTCTGCAGCGGTTTTAGTAGCACATTTGCCTTTGCGGGCAAGGCTCTTGACCTCAGAAATTGCGATTATCGGGATATACCTGATAAACAGAAGCATCCCTGTTGCGAAAATACCAAAGGTACCGATATAAATACCTATGTCGACAGCTGTTGGTGAGTAGCTTACCCAGCTCGATGGCAGGTAATCCTGTGCAAGTGAAGATATTATGATTACAAATCTCTCATACCACATACCAAGATTGATAATTACCGAGATAATAAACATAGCCTTCAGGCTGCGCCGTATCTTCTGCGACCAGAGCAGCTGCGGAATAATTGCGTTGCACACTACCATAATCCAGAATGCGGAGGTGTATTTGCCTGTAACCCTCGACTTGAAGAATGTAAAAAACTCATACTCACTGCCCGAATACCATGCTATGAATATTTCTGTCATATAGGCGAGTCCTATTACCATACTTCCGAATATCAGCACCCTGCATATTGAGTCGAGATGAGCTTCTGTTATAAAGTCGGTAAGCGAATAGGCCTTCCTTATCAGTATCATTATCGTGAGTACCATGGCAAACCCCGAGAAAATTGCACCTACGAAGAAGTAGGGAGGGAGTATTGTGGTGTGCCAGCCCGGTATAACCGAAACTGCAAAGTCGAGTGCAACAATGGTATGAACCGAAACAACCAGCGGTGCAGCCAGTCCGCCCAGTATCTTTGCCAGTGCCTCATAGCGTATCCAGTTTCTTACCGACCCCACCCAGCCCATACTGAAGAATCCGTAAACAGCCTTTCTGACTTTCGATGTCGCTCTGTCGCGCATTGTAGCCAGATCGGGAATCATACCGAAATACCAGAGGGTAAGCGAGAGGAGCAGGTATGTGGTAATTGCCAGGAAATCCCACAGCAGCGGCGAGTTGAAGTTGACCCATAACGGGCCGCGGGTGTTTGGATAGGGTGCGATGAAAAAGACCAGCCATATACGTCCCAGGTGCAGTGCGGGGAACAGGGCTGCATTCAAAACGGCAAATATGGTCATTGCCTCGGCTGCCCTGTTTATTGATGAGGCCCATTTAGCCCTGAAGACAATTAGGAAGATGGAGAAAGCGGTTCCGGCATGACCGATACCGATCCACCATACAAAGTTTATAATATCCCATCCCCATCCGATTGAGTTGTTTAGACCCCAGGTTCCGAGCCCCTTGTAAATTGTCATGAAGATGGCCCACAGGCCAAACACCAGCGCCATGGTTGCGAAACCCATGGCAATATACCACCATCGGGCCGGTCTCCTCTCGGCCGGACCGGTAATATCCCTGGTCACCTGTCTGTAATCCTTCTCTCCTGCAACAAGCGCAGGCCGCACTGCAGTTCTATACATATTTGATCAGGTTTGCTTATTCTTTACTCTGGTAAGATAGCCTACAGAGGGAAGGGTATGAAGCTCTTCCAGCAGGTGATAGTTGCGCTTGTCCCTGAATAGTTTTGCTATTGCACTGTCCTTGTCGGCTACGTTTCCGAAAACAATTGCCCCGGAGGGACAGGTCTGTGCGCAGGCGGGCTTTATCTCATCCTCCCTCAGTATCCTGTTTTCCGTTTTCGCCCTGATTTTTGCCTCCTGGATCCTCTGAACGCAGAAGGAGCACTTCTCTACAATACCCCTTTCCCTGACGGTTACGTCGGGATTCAGTACAAGCCTGCCGGTCTCATTATTCATGTAGTTATTGAACTCATCGCTGCGGGTGTAGTTAAACCAGTTGAAACGCCTCACCTTATAGGGACAGTTGTTGATGCAGTACTTTGTTCCGATACATCGGACGTATGCCATCTGGTTAAGACCTTCATTACTGTGATTGGTTGCTGCAACCGGACATACATTTTCACATGGGGCATTGTCGCAATGCTGGCACATGACCGGCATAAAGTGAACCCCCGGATCTTCCTCACTGCCGGAATAGTACCTGTCTATCCTTATCCAGTGCATTATACGCCTGCGGGCTATCTCTTCCCTGCCTATTACAGGAACATTATTCTCTGCCTGACAGGCAATTACACATGAACTGCAGCCGGTGCAGGCGTTCAGGTCGATTGCCATTGCCCAGTGCAGACCCTCGAAGGTAACCTCTTCGTAAAGGGTATGCATATGCTTAAGAATTCCCTTGCGCATCTCATTACCGGCATAAGGATTCTCCTTATACGCTCCAAGAGTTGTTTCGCGCACCAGGTCTCTCCCCTCCATCGAGTGATGGGTCTGACTTATCGCCAGATTAAATACCTCTCCTGTTTTTTCGAGAGAGGTAACCACTCCGTTACAGGATACACAACCATTAACCACTTCGGTTAACGGCAGGATATTTACGCCGGACCCCTCCCCAACCTTTCCCGCCACTTTGCGGCCATATCCAATGAAGACCGATACCGTGCCGGGCGCCTGTCCGGGCTGAACCAGTACTGGTATGGCGAGCATGCCATTTATCCTTACAATGTCGCCGGTGGCAAGCATATTACTCTTAGCATCGGCAACCGAAACTGCCAGAAAATTATCCCAGCTAAGCTTGGAAACAGGGTCGGGAAGCTCCTGAAGCCATGGATTGTTGGCATGCTTTCCGCTGCCAAGGGCTATGCTTTGAATTGCGGTGAGCTCAAACAGTGCACCTCCGCTGTTGAAAGAACCCCTCTCCGGAGCAACTGCATCGGGCGAGGGCATTCTGAATTCAGGATAGGCTGAATCAGACTTAGGACTATCCCATATTCCCTTCTGCAGGCAGTCGTTCCAGAAATCGACGAAGGCTAAATCACCTGCGGCGGAGGGGAAATGACTGGCCTCCCAGTAGTTTTTCAGAAATGTATGATAATCACCCTCACTGCCTGACCAGATAAGCAGGCTCTCCTGCATCTGCCTGGTGTTTCCCAGGGGCCTGATAACAGGTTGCTGCAGGCTTAAATGTCCTGCGACAGGTTCGGCATCACCCCACGATTCCAGGTAGTGGCTGTCGGGGCATATATAGTCGCATAGTTCTGCTGTTTCATCGGGAGTGGCTGCCATTGATACTTTCAGAGTCACTTTCTCCATACCCTTCGCGAAGCTTTCGCCGTAGGGATAATCGAAGAGGGGATTCACGTTATGGATGAAGAGGGCTGAAACCACTCCGTCATTCATCTCTGCGATGAGGTTATGCAAGGAGGCGTCGCTCCCTTTGCGGAGGTTAACCGGACTGGATATGTCAATTGTCTTACCGTTGTTACCCAGAAGGTGATTAATAGCATTTACCAGCAGCTGGGACCTCAGGTCGTTGTAGCCGCAAACGACTATAGATTTACCTGCATTTTCCTTTAGTTCGGAGGCGAGACGTTCAATTCTCGCTGCAAAGGGTGATGAAACCACCTTGCTACCTCCCTGTAAAGTGTCGAGCAGATTGTTCAATATCTCATTCACCTGTGAAGGTTTGATCTGAATGCGTTCATCAGCATTTGATCCGGTGAGCGAGAGCTCGCTCTCAAACTGAATATGCCGCGACATTTCGGTTTTTTCCTCACTTACTCTCCTCCCTGCCGCATACTGATACGAAAAAGTTCCGGGCATAAGCCAGGAGCCGAGGAAGTCGGCGCCAAAACTGACAATCAGCCCGGCCTTGTCGAACGAGAAAGAGGGGATAGCGCGCCTGTTGAAACAAAGACTATTTGCTTCAAGCATTGCCGAAAAGGAAAGAGGATCATACTGAACCCACTCCGAGCGGGGATATTTATCTAAAAAACCCTTTATGATTTGCGTTGTTGAGGGACTGATTACAGTGCCGGTGAGGATGACTATTTTGCCCTCTGTTGCGACAGCTTTTGAGAGTGCTACCCCGATCTTGCTGTCAATCTCCTCCCAGCTGGTTTCCCTTCCTCCCGCAAGGGGTGTGTTGTACCGGGCGGTATCGTAGAGCTCAAGTACCGATGCCTGCACCCTGGCGGTGGCTCCTCCATTCGAAAGAGGTGACAGGTCGTTGCCTTCAATCTTGATGGGACGGCCGTCGCGCACCTTTACCAGTACGCTGCCATAATCATCACCATCAAAAAAGGTTGTGGCGTAGAAATTTGCCTCACCGGGCGTAACCACTTCGGGCTGAAAGAGATACGGGATTGCTTTTTGTATGGGTCTTTCGCACCCGGCAACCAGGGCGCTGCCGGCCAGGCTGTATCCGCAGAACCTGAGGAAATCACGACGGTTCGACGATAGCCTTTTGCCATCATCCTTTACTACTCCAAGGAGGCCTTCATCGTTCAGATACCTATAATCATCAAGGTAGTCTTCTTCACGAATGCCATCGTGTTCCCCCGGACTTTTCCAGTACTTCTTTCCCATCTCTTTAATAATGACATTTCATACATTCGGTCCCTCCCGTCATGCGGGCCGTTACCATGTCAGTTCTTTTAGCTAGCACATCCTCGCGGAGTTTCATATAGACGGAGTAAAAATCGTTGCTCATTATGTCCATTTCCCTTGTTCTGTGGCACCCGAGACACCACCCCATCGAGAGATCATTGACCTGCATCACCTTGTCCATCTTTTCAACCTCACCATGGCATTCGGCGCAGTCCAGCCCCACAACACCCACATGCTGATCGTGCGGAAAGGCGACATGGTGGGGGAGGTTATGCACCCTGATCCACTGTATAGGCATTTTATTATCATAAGCATCAACAACTTTGGCTATCTCAAAGCGGCCAGAGTTGGTACCATCGCGTACAATAATATGGCAGTTCATGCAATGATTTACTGAAGGGATGCCTGCTGAATGTGAATACCCGGCGGTAGTATGGCAGTACAGGCACTCAGTCTGATTCAGGGTAGCATGAACCATGTGTGAGAACTTAACAGGCTGATCGGGCTGGTAGAACTGCGATCGCCCGATAGCTATGGCCTCCTTTACAAGTGTATTGGTTATGTAGGTAATTGATATAAGTATGGTAAGCAGGAGTATCAGTTTTCTTTTTGTCAGCTTCAGAAAAACCAGATCGACTATTGAGAAGAGGAAGAGAAGTGAAAAGAAGATGAAAAGCAGCAGCCTGTTTATAACAGGTTTTGGTTCTTTAATCCCCTCCCGGGCGATATGGTCCATGAACCCCTTTATCATCACCACATCCTGGCTGGTGAGGTCGATAGAGGCATGAGCTTCCGCCATCTTTTTCCCTGCCGGACGCAGTAATACATTCTCCAGCTCTTCGGATCCCTTATTGAGGTATTTGAGGGATATTTCCGATGCACCGGGGTTCCAGTTCATGGTATCTGCCTGGTACATTGTATGGCATGCTGCGCAGTTGACGGCTTTGTCAGCAAAGTAAACCAATCCGAAAAAAAGCCTCTCTCCCCTCAGCAGGTGGTCGGAGTGCATCGTCGGCAAGGCAGAAGTAACGGCAAGCGGGCCGGCGGCCATTATGGTGTCAGCCTGAGTCTGTGTTGCCGGTTGAAATGCTGTATCGGCCCTGAGAGTATCCTGGAGGGTAAAAGCAGATGAATGTCCGACCGAAGCAATGGAGAGAAGAAGGGTGATGAAGAACAGGTGCCGCAGAGCTTCGCCTTTCAACAATTGAATCATTCGTTTAGGGTTAGGGTTAAACCTGAACCAAATATAGCAAAATTAACTTATTTCAAATTAAAACGTGCTGTTTACGATAATGAGGGATAATGGACGTTTCTCGTGGAAGAATCAGAGAAGCGCCGTCATCATCAGGATTGTCAAAACAGCCATTCCAAATCCATTCAGGACCATGAGTGACCGCTTTTCTGATCCTTCCCCCTTTTCTTTGGGTATAAATACCAGAAACAGGGCAATTACGGAAATATTAACCCCTGCAAGCAGAAACCACAAGCCCCCTTCCAGTGCAATCCCGAATTCACCGGCGAACAGCAGTGCAACCGATGTAATTACAATCCAGGCCGGAATAATGGTTTTGCTATCTTTCTTATCAGGCCATTTAATGAAGGAACCAAAACCGGCTCTTTCATATTCACTTCGATAGCATGAGAGAAGCAACCAGAAGTGGGGCAGCTGCCACATAAACATAAATCCCGACAGGAACAAAGCCTGAGGTGCCAGCAGTGTCCCGCCGGCTGCAGTAAAACCTATCAGCGGGGGAACGGCCCCCACAAAACCGCCGGGAATAACAGCAAGAAAAGTATGACGTTTAAGATTTGTATAGATAAGATTATAGAGAACTACGTTAACGAGCCCAAGAAGTGCCGGCAGCCATCCCGCGAATGTGGTAAGCAGTACCAGCCCCTCGGCTATCATCAGAAGGGCTGTCAGCAGGGCTGAACGCGATCCCAGTTCATGTGAGGGGAGGGGTCTCTTCCTGGTCCTTGGCATAAGGGCATCCGTCCTCCGTTCCTGAAACTGGTTGAGTGCTGCTGCCCCTCCGGCAAGAAAAAAGACTCCCCCTGCTGTTGCGGCCAGTCCCTTTAATGACCCTGCATCCCCGAAAAGAATATAACCTGCTGCAGCAGAAAATGCGACTGCAGCTGATAATCTGAACTTTATCAGGTTCAGATAGGTTAATGTAAGCTTAATCCATTTGTTTTCCACAGGCAGGCCACTAGAATAATAACGCGCTAAAATAGACAAAAATCACTTCACCTGCACCTCTACCCGTTTCAGTCCGCGCCCTTCGAGGAATTCATTAAGGTATTTCTCGTTTAACTCGTCGCTGTCGCCGTAATATTGACGTATATCATCAAGTTGTTTATGGAGCTTTTGCCGTACCTTTAGGTAGGCCGGGTCGTCGTATACGTTTCTCATCTCTGACGGGTCGTTCTTAAGGTCATAGAGTTCCCACTCATCAACATCATAGTAGAAATGGATGAGCTTATACCTGTCGGTTGCTATACCGTAATGCCGCTTCACCATATGCTCGGCAGGGTATTCATAATAGCTGTAGAAAACTGCATCCCTCCACTTCCTGCTTTTGCCGCTTGCAAGCCCGCGGAACGACTCACCCTGAATATCCTCAGGTATTTCAATGCCGGCATAGTCGAGGAAGGTCGGAGCGAGATCGATGTTCTGAACAAGCTTATCGATTTTCGTTCCAGGTTTTATCTCTTTGGGATACCTGATAAGCAACGGGGTTCGGAATGACTCTTCGTACATGAACCTCTTGTCAAACCACCCATGCTCACCCAGATAAAAACCCTGGTCGGAGGTGTATATCACAATGGTGTTTTCGGAAAGTCCGGCTTGCTCCAGCCAGTCAAGCACTTCCCCTACACCATCGTCAACCGACTTTATTGTGCGCAGGTAGTCTTTAATGTAGCGGTTGAACTTCCAGATAGCAAGCTCCCTGCCAGTAAGGTTTGCAGCTTTCATTGCCTCATTCTTCGGTGTGTAGGCGGCCAGCCACAGCTCCTTCTGTTCAGGAGTGAACCGCCGAAGCTGGGCTGCTACGTCAGTGGTGTCGCCATCAGGGTCGACGAGGAATTTAAAGTCATGTCCCCACCGTGCATGTCCGTCTATCTGCATCTCCTGCTCTCTTGCCGCCGTGCCTCTTCCTGAATAATCGTCAAAGAAATTGGCCGGAGGGTCAAAGGTAATGTCGTCATAAAGGGTAAGATACTCGGGTGCCGGCTGCCAGTTGCGGTGCGGAGCTTTCTGATGGTATAGAAGCAGGAAGGGCTTATCTGCAACACGCTTATTCTTAAGCCAGTCAAGTGTCAGGTCAGTTATAATGTCGGTACAGTACCCCTCTGTCCTGACCCTCTCACCGTCAACAAGGAAATCGGGATTGTAATACTGCCCCTGGCCCGGCAGCACCATTGAAAAATCGAAGCCCTGGGGTATACCATCGAGGTGTATCTTCCCTATCATTGCTGTCTGGTAGCCTTTTGCCTGCATCAGCTTCGGGAAGCTGGGCTGATCCCAGTTAAACGGCTGACGGTTGTCGGTTTTGCCGTTTACATGACTGTGTTTTCCCGTAAGTAGTGTTGCCCTGCTGGGTGCAGAGATGGAATTTGCCACGCAGGCCCGTGTAAAAATAGCTCCCTCTTCGGCAAGCCTGTCGATGTTGGGTGTCTGGTTCAGCCCGTGGCCATAGGCACTTATCGCCTGATAAGCATGGTCATCGCTCATTATAAAAAGGATGTTGGGCTGTATGGTTTCAGTTGTCGTACTGCCACAACCTGCCATGCCTGCGCCCGTTGTCAGCAGGGCCAGTTTTTTTATAAGTTTTCTTCTCATGATGGTGTCTTATAAGGTATTGTGCCTGTGATCAACGGATGGAATCTCCCAGTTCGGTCATTCTGAATCTCAGAATTTTAGGCTGGGTGTGTTCGGCCTCTGTTATTTCAAAAAACCTCTTTATAATGTCGGGATAATCATTGGCAAGGTCATTCTCCTCTTTTATGTCATTCTCCAGGTTATACAGTTCAAACCTTACCTCCTTTCTTGCTTTGATATCCCTTGCAATACCCTTCCAGTTGCCCATTCTGATTGCAATCTGTCCACCCGACTCGGGAAATTCCCAATAGAGATATTCCGCTTCTTCCTTCTGCTTTTTGCCAAGCAAAACGGGGAGGAAACTTATACCGTCGACTGCCTCAGGCACATCAGCGCCTGTAATCCCGCACAGGGTGGGTAAAACATCCTGGAAGGCCGTAACACGACCTGTACGTGTTCCGGGTTTAATACGTGATGGCCAGGCCGCGATCATAGGCACCCTGATTCCTCCTTCCTGCAGAAAGCCTTTCCCCTTTCCGTATTCGCTGTCAAATATCCCGCCGCTGCTGAACCATGGGGAGTCGCTTCCGCCTGCATAGGTTGGCCCGTTATCGGAAGTGAAAAAAATCAGAGTGTTTTCATATAGACCCTCTTCCTTAAGCAGTTCAATCAATTCTCCAACCTGATGGTCGAGATATGAAATCATCGCAGCATATGTTGCTCTGGGGTGCCTGGCCGGAAAATAACCCCTGGAACCATCGTAAGGCTCTTCATCCCCGAATTTCTGAACATAGTAATCAACCAATTCCTTCGGTGCCTGCAAAGGGACATGGGGAATCGGGGTGGCATAATAGAGGAAAAATGAATTCTCACGGTTCTCCCTAATAAATTTCTTCGCCTCCTCATGCATCAGGTCGGGAGAGTAATGCTTCTGGGTATATCTGGCATAACTCTTTTCATCGAGGGGATCCTCTCCCTGACTAAGCCTTGTTCCGGGAACCACAAGCTCATTTTCGAGCCATACCTTCTCTTCGTTCTTCCACAGATGCACCGGATAAAAGGTATGGGCCTGACGCTGACAATTATAGCCATAGAAAAAGTCAAACCCCTTTCTTGTCGGAATTGCTTCACTCAATGGGGCTCCCAATCCCCATTTGCCAACAATGGCTGTCTTGTAGCCGGCTTTCTGCAGGAGTGATCCTATCGTTTCAGTTCCCTCCGGGAGGGGGCGCTGACCCTCGAGGTAAGGATCCTCAACCGCTTTGGCGAAATTCCACACCTCGCCTCTTTCTGCCCATTCATCGTTGCCGCGGATAGGGGCCCGGCCGGTATGCATTCCGGTAAGAAGCACACAACGCGACGGGGCAGAGACAGGCGATCCGGAATAGCAGTCGGTAAAGAGAATACCTGCTGATGCCAGTCTGTCAATATTTGGCGTCTCAATCTTTTGTTGCCCGTAAACCCCCAGATCCCCGTACCCAAGATCATCGGCAAGAATGAAAATGATATTGGGCTTGTCAGGTGCTTTCGCCTGATTACATCCAGTCATCAGGCCCGCCTGCGCGGCAAGACCCGTAAGCAGGAAAGACACCGGAGAGAACTTAATCCTTTTCTTCATCGATTCGGAAATTTTCCCACAAGTTATGGAATTTCCCATTATAAGAGAGTCCTGATTATCAGTTCCAGCCCCCTTCATATTCTCGGAGAAATTGTATCTTGCCGGGTACAATTATCGAATCTGAAAGACCGATGAGAACAACTGCAAAAAAATTACTGCCGGTAGTGCCGTTAATGATCCTTATGGTATCATTCTGCCTCCCGCTGAACGGCCAGCAGGCCGGTAAACTGAAGCTTGAGCACTTTATCGATATGGTGAGCGTCTCCTCACCGAAAATCTCGCCCGACGGCAGGGAGATAATCTACGCCCGAGGCTGGGTAGATATGGTAAACGACACACGACCCTCCGATCTCTACATCATGAATGCCGACGGCAGCCGCAACAGGTTCCTTTCACGCGGCAGCTCTCCCGTATGGTCTCCCGACGGCTCCCGCATTGCATATATTTCTTCGGGGGAACCAAGGGGTAGCCAGATATTTGTAAAATACACAGGACTGGAAGGTTCCACCCAGATAACCCGGCTGGAAGAGTCTCCTTCCAATATTACCTGGTCTCCTGATGGAAAGAGTATTGCATTTTCAATGCTGGTTCCCTACCAGGAGTCAATACCCATAAAGATGCCCGCCCGCCCTGAAGGTGCAAAATGGACAGAGGCGCCCACAATCATTAACAGTCTGGTTTACAGGCGCGACCGGGTGGGTTTCATAGAGGATGGATATACACATATTTTTCTCGTATCGGCCGAAGGGGGCGCAATCAGACAGCTCACCCACGGAAACTGGAACCATTCGGGAATAGAATGGACTCCCGATGGAAAAGAGATACTCTTCTCTTCACTCAGGAGGGAGGATGCAGAATATGCTTACCGCGAATCGGAGATCTATGCTGTTAACGTTGAGACAACCATTATCAGGCAGCTGACAAACAGAAAAGGAATCGACCGTTCGCCGGTTGTATCGCCCGACGGTAAAAGAGTAGCTTATGTGGGGCATGACTGGACAGACGACACATATATCGAGAGCAGGCTCTATATAATGGATATTGACGGCTCCAATCCGAAAGAGATAGCAGCCAACCTCGACAGAAGTCCATCAGGACTAATATGGGCCCGCGACAATTCCGGAGTTTACTTTTCGGCCGATTATAACGGAACAAGGAACCTCTGGTTCGCTCCGCTCAGGGGAGACTGCCGTCAGGTAACAAACGGTAACCATATGCTTTCAGTCAATGACATAAACAACAACGGAATGGCTGTGGCTACACTGACCGACTTCCATAACCCCGGCGATATTGTCTCCTTCAATATCACAAAACCGGTAATCAATATACTTACATCTGTCAACAAAAATCTTCTCGACAGGATAACGCTAGGAAAGGTTGAGGAGATATGGTACAAATCGACCGACAATTTTGACGTTCACGGATGGGTAGTTAAGCCTCCTGATTTTGAGCCGTCGAAGAAATACCCGCTCATATTGGTTATTCATGGCGGACCCCATGCAATGTACAATGTGGGCTTCAACTTCACATGGCAGCATCATGCAGCCGAGGGATACGTGGTACTCTATACCAATCCCAGGGGCTCCTCGGGCTATGGCAGTGCTTTTGGGAATGCCATCAAGAATGCATATCCGGATAAGGATTATGACGATCTGATGAACGGGGTAGATGAAGTTATCAAAAAGGGATTTATCGACGAAAGGAATATGTTTGTTTACGGAGGCAGCGGCGGTGGTGTTCTTACCTCATGGATAGTAGGGCATACCGATCGTTTTGCAGCTGCATCGGTCAATTACCCTGTTATCAACTGGCTGTCGTTTGTTGGTACTACCGACGGGGTGAGCTGGTACCGCAACTTTAAGGAATATCCCTGGGTTGATCCTTCAGAGCACCTCAAAAGATCGCCACTGATGTATGTGGGCAACGTAAAAACACCAACAATGCTTATGTGTGGCGAAGATGACCTGCGCACACCCATATCGCAGACCGAGGAATACTACCAGGCGCTTAAAGTGTTACAGGTGCCGACGATGATGATCAGGTTCAAGAATGAATTCCACGGCACCGGCTCTAAACCATCAAATTACTTCAGAACACAGCTTTACCTCTATTACTGGTTTGAAAAGTACCGTCGTTAAATGGTTGTATCTTTCAAACGCACCTGAATGCCAAAAACTGATTTGTATGTTGAGAATCATATCTCTTGCTTTGGTCTTACTTCACACAGCCTGCAAAAAGGAGCCGGTTGGAGTGAATCTCTACTTTCCCCCTGCCGGTATAACTGAATGGCAGTCCGTAACACCGGCCACCCTTGGATGGAATGTTTCGGCAATTCCTGCCCTCACCGAAATGCTCGAGGAAAACGGAACAAGGGCCTTCATTCTTCTAAAGAATGGCAAGATTGTGATGGAGTATTACTACGGAACCAATCTTACAGGGACGGCTCCTTTCTCGGTTTCAACCTACTGGTACTGGGCCTCTGCCGGGAAAACCCTCACAGCCTTTATTGTTGGCAAGGCTGCTGAAGACGGAGTGCTATCGATAAACGATAAGTCATCCGAATATCTTGGTACGGGATGGACAAGTCTCACTCCGGCCCAGGAAAATGCTATCACCATCAGGCACCAGCTTACCATGACAACCGGGCTCGACGATGGTGTTGCTGATAATCATAACTTCCAGCCAGCCAGCATGATATACAAGGCACCTGCAGGAACACGGTGGGCCTATCACAATGCTCCCTATTCGATACTCGAGCATGTTGTCACAAATGCAACCGGAGAGAATTTCACCACCCATTTTGAAAGAGTATTGGGCGACAGGATAGGGATGGATGGTTTCTGGAGCTGGATTGATTACGACAATGTATTCTTCTCCACCGCCAGATCGATGGCCCGGTTTGGTCTTCTGATGCTGAATAACGGCGACTGGAACGGCGCTACAGTTATGGGGGACAAGGTATTTCTGAAGGAGATGATTACCACCTCGCAGAGTATTAACAAAGGTTACGGATATCTCTGGTGGCTTAATGGTAAAGAGTCATTTATGGTCCCTGAAATGCAGACGGTCTTTCCCGGAAATATGACACCGAATGGTCCCACAGATATGTATTCGGGAATAGGCAAGAACGGGCAGTATGTCAGCGTTGTTCCTTCACAGAACCTGGTGCTGGTGCGTATGGGTGAAAATCCCGACGCCGTTGCCGTCCCGTTCCTCTTTCTCGACGAAATCTGGAAAAAACTTAACCTGATAATTCGCTGACGTAGAAAAGAGCCCCTATTTCATCACAACTCTGATTTCAGTGGTTTCGTCGGCAGAGCTCCTTGCTGCGAAGAGGCTGTATTCGCCTAACCGGCTGACAAATTTTTCTTCCATCGGATCCCACACCTGCAGCTGACTGACCGGTATCTCGAATTCTACTTTTGTTTCGTGACCGGCTGGTACAGGTACCCGTTTAAAGGCGACAAGTGATTTCAACAGGGGTCCGCACCCGGTGTCGTGCGATTTTCCATATATCTGCACAACTTCCTCTCCGTTTGCCTCACCCTTGTTTCTGACGGTAACCTCAAGCTTAATGATATCGTTCTCGGCGAATTCACGCCCGGAAGCCACAAACCCTGAGTATTCAAAGGAGGTGTAACTTAGTCCGAAGCCGAACGGATACTCCGGCTCCCTCTCAAAATAGCGATAGGTGCGTCCGACCATCGAGTATTCTTCAAAGGGAGGCAGATCGTCAGCCGAACGGTATATGGTTACGGGTAGTCTTCCGGCGGGATTGACATCGCCAAACAGGATGTCGGCCACCGCGTTGCCCCCCTGCTCGCCCGGGTACCACGCATATAGAATAGCATCGGCATAGGGCTCTATTTCACTCAGCGACACCGCACTTCCTGCCATCACTACCACTATAAGAGGCTTCCCTCCTTCAGCAAGTCTTTTTATATACTTCACCTGATTGGCAGGAAGTCCGATCGCATTCCGGTCGCCTCCATATTCACTTAACCATGCATCGCCTGCCTCTCCCTCAATAAGTGAATTCAGTCCCATCACTGCCACCACAGCCTCACTTTCGCCCATAAGCCATGTTCCGCGGAAAAGGGTATCACCTGTCAGCCCGCAGCCCGGATTGTAGCTAATGGCTGTATGCGCACTAACCTTTCCGGTGATTCCTTCGAGTACGGTAACCAGTTCGCCCGAAAAACCGTTGTAGTTCGACCATAGAGGCTCCATGGCAGCGGCATTCGGACCGGTAACATAGATGTTTCTCAGATCCTTTTTCAGAGGCAGCACTCCGTTGTTCTTCAGAAGTACCATTGACGAGGCGGCTGTCTTTCGGGCCAGTGCCCTGTTTTTTGCGGTTGCTATATCATTGTTGCCAAGATCTTTCCACGGTGTGTCATCGACGCTGTCGAACCACCCCAGACGGAACAGAATTTTCAGTCCGCCGGCGAGTGCACTGTCTATCTCCTGTTCGGTTATAAGATCTTTAATAAAAGCTTCAGGTATATTACGGTAAACCACTCCGCAGTTGATGTTTACGGTTGTTTTTATTGCCATGGCAGCGGCTTCGGCAGCTGTCTCCACAACCTTGTGGTGTGTTACAAAATCCTGCAGGGCCCAGCAGTCGGTGACTATATATCCCCCGAAGCCCCAATCGTGCCGTAGAATTGTGGTAAGCAGTGAGGGACTGGCACAGCAGACCTCACCATTGGTACGGTTATAGGCACACATTACACCTGCCACACCCCCTTCGACCAGAGTCTTAAAGGCGGGAAGGTAGGTGTTGTAGAGGTCGTAGTTATTGACTACCGCATTAAACTCATGGCGCAGTGCCTCGGGCCCGCTGTGAACTGCAAAGTGTTTGGCTGCGGCGGCTGTCTTGAGGTATTTCGGATCATCGCCCTGAAGTCCTTTTACAAACGCAAGCCCCATGCGGCCTGTCAGGTAGGGATCCTCACCCCAGGTCTCCTGTCCTCTTCCCCACCGCGGGTCGCGGAAGATGTTTATATTTGGCGTCCAGTAGGTTAACCCGAGATACTGGCCCCGGTTCCCTGCCTTAACAGCTTCGTTATACTTTGCCCTTCCCTCGTCGGAGATGGTTGTGGCAACCCGGAGAATCAGATCGTCGTCGAACGTTGCCGCCATTCCTGTTGCCTGCGGAAAGACCGTTGCCCTGCCGGCACGGGCAACCCCGTGGAGCGCCTCATTCCACCAGTTGTAGGCGGGAATGCCAAGGCGCTCAATGCCTTGTGAATTGTAGAGCATCAGCGACGCCTTCTCCTCAACTGTAAGACGCGAAATCAGGTCGGCGGTGCGCTCCCCGATAGTGAGATTTGGGTTGCGGAAGGGGTATTCGTAAACTTTCTGCCGTCGTAAACATGCTGTCAGACAGATAATTAGTAGAATAAAAGCAGTAGTTCGCACGTCGATTCAATTAGATGATACAATGTAGTACAATTTAACATACCATACATCGAAGCAACATTTTTACCACAGCGGTAGTCATATACCAGTAATCTGTCTGATGGCATACTACATAACCTGAAAGCTGAGAAGAGGCAGAAGCTGTTCAGTTTAAAAACCTGACTATGAAGAGAATATTGGTTTTTGTGTTGCTGATTGTTTCCTCCTTCACATGGCATGCAAGCTATGGACAAGTTGTTTCCCGGGCGGAGGCCTCACTGATCGCTCAGAAGAGTTTTGAACATATCTACGGGCGGTCCGGAATAAAGGGAGACCCCTCAATTGAACATATCTCCCTCACTGATAGTTCACTGCAACCAGCACTCTATATTTTCACAGATGCAAAGGGAGGATCTTTAATCCTTTCGGCTGAGAAGCGTGCATATCCCCTGCTGGGGTGGTCCGAGACAGTTTTTGAGTCAGATGATCTGGCAGGTCTGCCGCCTTCGCTGAACGAGTTTACCGAAAACTGGATTGAACAGATTGAGTATATCCGTGAAAACAACCTGCCGGGCTCAATGAACTTCACAAGCAGCCAGCAGGCAATTATGGGAATGATACCAACAGCCTCGTTCACCGGTCTCAACTTCTCCTCTGCCGTTGATCTGGCATGCAGGTCAGTGGTTCAGGGTGATATTTCAACAGGTTCTGATTACGTTAATTACTATAAGAACACCTGGCCGGCCGCATTCGGGAAAGAGCTGGTATACAGGGTTACAACCGCTTTACCCGGCCGTATAAGTGTTAAGATAACCAGCCAAACAGCCTCAGTTCAGACATTCCTCCTGAACTATGCGAACAAGGACTCCCTGGTTATTTTCGGTACCAACGGCCTGAGGGCAGACGATATGCCTGCGGGTACATACTACATCGTGGTTGAGGGGTCTGCCGGAGCAGAACCAACATTCAGCATTGAGGTGGTTTGTCCCACTGCCGACCCTGATCTCGATATCGTTACGGCGTCAGTTTCTCCCCAGTATATTGAACCCTTGCAGGCCAATGTCCTGCTGAAATCAACCGTTAAGAATATCGGAAACAGCAGTTCTGCAGCCTGCGTAATGGAATACTGGCTTTCGGAAGATGTCTCCTTCGATGAAGGCACAGATATATATATTGGCAGCGGAGCTGTCCCTGCACTGGCCAAAGGTCAGAGCTCCGTCATAAGCAGCGTGGTTACAATGCCTGCGGGAGTGGCTCATGGCACTTATTACATGATATTTGTGGCCGACAGGGAAAACACAGTTCCTGAAACGGATGATGAGAACAGTTTTGCTGTTTATGTCTCGGTTCCAAAACCGGGAATATTAAACTGCACCTCAGCCATAGGTCTCATAAACGGCCAGTGGCATCGCGGCAATACCCTTACCGACGGGATCAACCTGATTGAAGAGTACTCGGCGGGCAGGGATATGACAGGCCCGGAGGTTATCCACACTTTCACACCGGCCTACAACGGCATGGCCGAAATTACATTTGTGGAGAAAAGCACCGGATCGCTGAGCGCCATCGTACTGCCAATCTGCAACGAGAACACTTTCGAGCAGATACTCCGGTTTTACGACCCCCTTGATACAATATCCTCCGGAAGCCTCTACGTAGTTGCAGGGAATCACTATATCATAGTTGTTGACGGTGAGAATGGAGCCTCGGGAGATTATGCCATCAAAGTCGATCTGCCCGGGGAGTGTCCCGATGTAACAGTTCAGTACTGGGGCAGCCTCGATTTGTGTGAAGGAAACCCATGGCCGGGATTCTGGACAGGCTGGGGATACAGCAGTTACCAGTGGTACAGTGATGGGATGGCAATTCAGGGAGCTGTGAATTCGTCGTTATCTGTCACGGCTGCAGGCAACTACCACGTTACGGTAACCGAGAACGGATGCACTGCCTCATCTGATACTTTTACTGTAAGAATGGATATGCCTCCTGATACAGCAATTATCGCCACTGAAGATTCACTGGATTTCTGCGACGGGGGCTTTGCACTGCTTAGACTCGACAACAGCGTCCTTTTCCCTTTTAACTGGGCGCTCAATGACACACTGCTGCCCGGCGAGACCGGAACAACTGTCAATGCCGTCCGTCAGGGCAAATACTCTCTTTACACAGTTAACGGTGCATGCAGGGTAAGGTCGGAAAATACGATAACCGTTGAGGTTACAGCCCTCCCCGCTGACATAGGGGATTTGCTTCCGGTTCCTTCAGACAGTATTGAGTTTTTCTACCCATTTACCCGGAACAATAGCGATGTCGGCGGGAATAACTACTCGATGATTGGGTGGGATTATGAGCCGGCCGATGACCGGTTCGGAAACTTCTGGCAGGCAAGATACCTCAGAGGGGAGTCGCAAAAACTCTATTCATCGAATTACAGGACCATGCCTGAAAAACTCACCCTTTCGCTCTGGTTCAAAACCTCAACAGTATCGGGTGGTCTGATTGCAGCCTTTACCGATAATCCATGGGGTCAGGGCAAAACAGACGTTGTTCTCTATATGTCTGATGACGGCAGGATAAGATACTACATCAGCAATGGAACAACGCCGGTCGAACTCTCTTCAGCCTTTTCATACAATGACGGGCAGTGGCACCAGGTGGTGATACAGCACGACGGGAAGATGACCCTGGATATCAACAGCGGAGCTGAAAAGATCGTTTCGGCCGGCAGCGCTGTAAAGGAGACTTTTAAGGGATACTGGACCTTTGGTGGTCCAGAGATTCCGGCCACTGTCGCTTCATTGCCCTCTTCAATGCATTTCGGTGGTACCATTGATGATATTATGTGCTTAAATGTGGTTAATGATGCATTTACACCATGGCTCAGCCAGGGCCGTGACCTTGTTATTGCCGGTCCCGATACTGCTGCAGTATGCTATCCCGTCACGATAGAATTTGACATCCCTTTCAGTCAGCGGGGCGTTGAATACAGGGTGTGGAACAAATCCCTTTCGGCATGGGCGCCTCTTTCTGCTGTCGGAACAGGAGGTCCTTTAACCATAGGTGGTTCAGATGCATTAATTGGCATCAATGAGTTTCAGATTGCTGTAAAAGATCTTCTTACGGGATGCGGGCTAATGCTCGACACCCTGATCAGTTACGATGTTTCAGTCTGCACCTCTGTACCGGAACTACCCGGAGAGAACCTGCTGAAGGTCTATCCGGTTCCGGCTTCCAGAGTGCTGAATTTTGAATCGTTGCAGATTATTGAAGAACTGAAGATAATTGACAGCCGCGGTCGGGTTGTTCACAGCACAAAGCCGGCAGTTGCCAGGACAGAGATCAATGCAGGCAGCCTGCCGGATGGCATCTACTACTACAGGCTGGTAACAGCTGAGAAGATGGTGCTTACAGGTAAGATCGCAATTATTGGCGGCCGGCGTTAACTGAAAAGAGTAGTGCCGGGGTATTGCCTGCGGCCTGCCTGAACTCTTCAGGCAGTGAAAACACGCTGCCACCGCGTCGATGATTTACGGGCACAGGCTCACTATACCCTGCGACAGTGACCTCAGTCACACCTTTTATGAAATGAGCCGGGAGTTCAACCACTGCCGGCAACTCTTCTCCTTCATCAAGCAGAAGCATAGCGTGCCTTAATGTTCCATCCTCCGATTGTGTAAAGCAGAGATTGCCTTCATGGTACGGGGCGAGGGGTTTGGTTTCGTAAATGGCGTGCGAATTGACTTTCATCCAATCTCCGATAGCCTCAAGTATTAGATATACTTCGGGAACCATCTCACCGGTGTGGTCGGGTCCGATGCCCAGCAGGAAATTTCCTCCCTTTGCCACTATTTTGATAAGGGTATGTATAGCCCATGTTGACGACTTGTACTTCTCACCGCGACCGGTGGAGTACCAGCTGTCACCCAGGGTTATGCAGCTTTCCCACGGATAGCCTGGCATTACCTCGGGTATTTGCTGCTCGGGGGTGCGGTAGTTCTCATATTCATTATGTACCGAACGGTCTACTACCAGCAGGCCGGGCTGGTGACCCCTGGCCATGGCTGCAATTGCCGGGATATCAATATCCTGCACCCACTGGTTCTTGCCAAGCCAGGGGCGGCTCTCTTCGGTCAGGGTTCCTTCCGGCCTTACCCAGCCGCCGTCGAGCCAGAGAATGTCGATATCGCCGTACTCTGTCATCAACTCCTCTATCTGGCTGTAGGTGAACTGCTTATAACGGCTCCATCTCTCGGGATACTTTTCAGGATTGTAGTTGACATTTCGGTCGAACACGGGGAAGTAGGGCCACCAGTAATCATCATTATTCCAGTCGGGCTTGCTGAAATATGCACCTATACCCATCCCTTTTTCACGAAAGGCGTTGAAAACCTCTTTTGATATATTGCTGCGGGGGTCTTCTGCGAATGCCGAGACGGCGCCGGTGATTTTGTAGTCACTCTGTTGCGTGTCGAACATGGCGAAGCCGTCGTGGTGCTTGGTGGTGAACACCACATACTTCATTCCGGCTTCACTGCATGCTTCTGCCCAGCGGCCGGGGTTAAATTCCGACGGGTTGAATGTTTCCGGCAGCTTCTCATATTCGCGGGTGTAGAGGTTATAGTCATGGGCGTAGGGTCCGCGCCTTACACACCACGGCTCATCCTCAGGACAGAGGCTCCAGCTTTCCACCACCCCCCACTGGCTGTAAGGCCCCCAGTGAATCAGCACCCCGAATTTCCAGTCCTGCCACTCTTCAAGCTTTGCCATTACGGCTGGATCGGCAGGCTCTATGTATGGATTTTCTTCAGTCACCGGGGCTGTTGTGCATGCAGTTAATGCAAATGCAATTGACAGGTTAGTTATAATGGACCTTATTTTCATCGTACAACAATTTCGTCAATAAAAACCCATGAACCTCCTCCTGCCGAGGGATGCCAGTCGAAAAGCTTAAGGGTTCCTTCAACCTCAAATTTAACATACCGGTAAGATTTACCCCCGGAATCAAAAGAAAAGAGACGGGTTACATCCTCTTGCCTCTGATCGCCTTCCACTACCTGCTTACCGATTAATGTGTAGTCAGTGCCATCCTCTGAAACCAGGCAGGCCACTGAAGCGGGATGAAGTATCCAGCTCTTCTGTTCCCACAGTGTACTTATCTCGATCGATTTTGCCTGGGTCACCTCCTCCAGGTCGAGTACCAGGGCAAAGTTCTGTGCCTCCCATCCGAGCCAGTGTACCTTGAAGTCGCTGGCTCCGCGCACACCGTTGGTAAGGTAGGAGAGGTCGCCTCCGCTGTATTTTTCAGACGGTGGAGGATCGGCAATCACCTGCTTTCTGAAGGCTTTATTCCCTTTAACCTGTACATCAATGAACCGTTTGGTTGAGGTATAGTACTGTTCAGGGGTTAATCCCGATTCATTAACGGGGGCTGAGATGCAGTCAATACTGGTCTGGTAGAATGACTCCAGCATCGATGTCATCTCAGGCCTCGCGATAAAATCACCGTCAACTTCGCGGTACCATCCCCGCGGCCCGAACATGTCATTCTTCCCTATCTCCATTATGGCATACTGCAGAGGCATCATCGCGGTTCTGACATGCAAATGTTGATGAGGGTCGCCCGAAGCTGACTTCTCAGCCTTTTCAAGAAACCTGCTGTATCTTTTTATGTTTTTTTCAGACAGGAAACTGTTCTGGTGGCTTGTAGGGGGACCATAAATATCAAGTCTCTCTCCCGATTTTTTCAACTCTTTCTCCTGCGTGGCGATATATTTTCTTATCCATTTGCCACCCTTTCCATAGTACCCGTCGGTGAACTCCCTGATGATCTCCCTGGCATCAGCGTCGGGATTCCACAGGAGTTTTGAAAGCAGATAAGCTTTCAACTCCGCAAATTCGTGGCCTGGGCCGGTATTTGTCTGCTGAAAATGTTCCCTTACATTGTTCTGAACGAATAGACGGATGTTGGGCTGCAGGGTGTGAAGGTTGGGAAACGGGCTGATGCTGTGTGCAAAATCGACTGTATAGTCCCACAGGAATATGTGGTTGCTGATTCGGCCCCAGTCCTGAAGGTCGGTTATAAACGATTTGCTGCCGGGGTCAGCGGCTATCGGCATGCTCCTGTTAAGTTCTATGGTGCAGAGCATAATCTGGACATTATCGCGTGGCTTTACTTTTTTGGGAGCCTTCCGGCTGTACTGGTATGCTAGTGTTGAGATTACCTTATCGGGGAACACATCTGCAACACTATTGACAAAATGGATTACCGGCCCTGCCGGACTGCCCTCGTCCTCAATGATTTTTGAGCACTCTTCACACTGGCAGTATGAAAAGTTATCGCCCTGGCTTACCGACCAGAATATTTTTTCCGGCTGCAGGGCCATCTCTTCCTTCAGTTTTTCAATGGTCAGCCTGAAAACATCCGGATTGGTCAGACATAGCTGGTCGATGATCCGCTTTCCGTTCATATATGAAAAATACTCAGGATTGCTGCCGAACCAGGTCTCCCATGTCACCAGCTTGTTGAAGGTGTGAACGAAATAGCCATCGGCGAACATGTCGCTGGTATGATGCAGCCGGTTGAAATCCTTGTAATCAGCGTTCAGGGCGAAGGCTCCGTTCACATTGCGGTAGCTGTTTGGCGACGAGCCGGTAATATCTGTTGAAGGCAGTGCTATTGAATTCTGACGGGGGATCACAGCATAATCGGGACTATAATAACGT
>Ga0209835_1000026_pt1 | contig 95679 bp, 77 predicted proteins | sample LakKivwa52mmetaG_FD_184138 | JGI IMG/M metagenome (GOLD analysis project Ga0209835, IMG submission 184138) | Anoxic lake water microbial communities from Lake Kivu, Rwanda to study Microbial Dark Matter (Phase II) - Lake Kivu water 52m metaG... | ecosystem: Environmental > Aquatic > Freshwater >...
CTTGGGTGTGGCCAGACCCCATGGGTTTTCAAAGTCTTCGCCCATCACAATAAGTCCGCCACGTGGTCCGCGCAAGGTTTTGTGGGTTGTGGTGGTAATGATGTGGCAATGCTCCACCGGGTCGTTTAGTAATCCTCTGGCAATAAGCCCCGAAGGATGCGAAATATCAGCCATCAGGATGGCTCCGATCTCGTCAGCTATATCGCGCATGCGCTCATAATCCCAGTCGCGGCTGTAGGCCGAAGCACCGGCAATGATCAGTTTTGGTTTTTCTTTCATGGCAAGTTCTTCCATCTTGTCATAATTGATCAGACCCGTGGACTCGTCCACACCATATGACACGGCACGGTAAAGAATACCTGATGAATTTACCGGTGAGCCATGCGAAAGGTGTCCGCCATGCGAAAGGTCGAGGCCCATAAATGTGTCACCGGGTTTCAAACAGGTCAGGAAAACAGCCATATTGGCCTGAGCCCCCGAATGGGGTTGCACATTGGCATATTCTGCATCAAAAAGCTCCATAGCACGATCAATGGCAAGCTGCTCGGTCTGGTCAACGATTTCGCATCCACCGTAATACCGCTTTCCGGGATAACCTTCGGCATACTTGTTTGTGAGCACTGACCCCATGGCTTCCAGCACTTGTTCACTGACAAAATTTTCAGACGCAATAAGTTCAACGCCATGCATCTGACGCTCTTTCTCCTTACGGATAAGATCAAATATTTTTTCGTCTCTTTTCATAGAAAAATGTAATTATAGATTAATCTGGTTTTCTGGTGACAAAGGTAAGAAATAAGCATGTTGTACGGATAAGCGCATCAATGACCAGTGATGAATCAACATCCGTGTAATATTAACAGGTTTTTCCATATCACAGATCAGCTGTTTTCTGTCATAAGAATGCGCCCTGAATACTCCGTCTCCTGCATCCTGAATTCTTTGCAACTGATCGAGGCATACCAGACACCTGCTTACACCGACCAGAAGTATATGCAATGCAGATTGAATATTACCCTTCGGACGGTTCAGTGTGTAAAAACTGCGCAAGGTAAGGTTCAGTTGTTTCATGAATTCTGCCCTCAGTATTCGGATATCTCGGGTTTCAGTAGCCAAGGTCCTTACGCCTGCCTTGATGTCCTTATAAACATCAAATATGTCATTGCCCAGCTGAAGCAATGCTCCTGCCCTGTCCAAAGCCTCTTTTTCCGCCTCATCAGCTTGTTTACTGAGTGCCGAGCGATAAAACAGCACCGAAACACCCCCCTTAAAAAAAGTTATCTCTTTAATTTTTTCAATATCTGTATCATGCCCACTCAATTGAAGTATACTTTGTTTTTGTGCGGTAAACACCGGTGTGCACGCCTCCCTGAATGCTTCCTTATCGGTAATATAACTGAGGGCACGGGTATCATACCAATGCAGAAACAAGCGTTCAAAATCATTTTCCGGCTTTATCGAAGCAGGATTGTCCATAAATACATAAATCCTTGAAGGATCAATGTTCCAGCGGTCGAACAGATCATCAAACAGCCCGGTTATCGCTCCAAGATAAGTTAGTGCTTTGCGTTCGCGGGTAGTCAGGAGTTTTCCGCGAAGTCTTGAAAAAATAGTTCCAAGGACAGCGGGAACGCCTAATGCGTAATAATTTGTGATCTTATTGATGTCTCTGGCCGTAATTGTGGCATCACCCCGTGCAACGAACCCACTGATGTCGTTCAGCAGCTCGCGTTTCAGAAACCACTGCTGATACAGCACAGATAAAGCAAATCTGATATATCGGGGTAAAAACAACACATATTGGACAGTAAGCTGTTTCATAGGCTGCCAAAAATAGAAACAATACAAGGCCGAAACCAATAAATGAATAAAAAAATAGTTAAGCTATTTTAAGAGAATACAATTGGTTTTCTGTTGTAGGTTTGCATCCAAAATTTTTCTATGCTGAAATTCGACCGGTTTACACTTGATAACGGCCTAAGGTTTTTGGTCCATCGTGATAAAACTACAGCCATGCTCGCCATGAATATTGTGTATGATGTGGGTTCACGAGATGAAGACCCTGAAAAAACAGGCTTTGCTCATTTATTTGAGCACCTGATGTTTGGTGGTTCTGTAAATATTCCAAAATATGACGAGCCCCTGCAAAAAGCAGGAGGATCCAACAATGCATTTACAAATAACGACATAACCAATTATTATCTCACTCTTCCTTCAGCTAACGCAAAAACAGCATTCTGGCTTGAGTCGGACCGGATGACCGGGCTTGCTTTTTCGGAAAAAAGCCTCGAAATCCAGCGGCAGGTCGTAGTGGAGGAATTCAGACAAAACTATCTCAATCAACCCTATGGCGACATATGGATGCTGCTCAGGTCATTGGCATTTAAAGTGCACCCCTACCAGTGGACAACGATCGGAAAAATGCCTGCTCACATCGAACAGGCAACAATGGATGATGTAAAAGATTTTTACACAAGATTTTATCATCCCGGAAACGCCATTGTGAGCATAGCCGGCAACCTCAAACTGAAAGAAGTGCAGAAACTGGCCGAGAAATGGTTTGCCGGAATTCCGCCCGGCGTCAAACATTGCCGGAAAATAACCCCTGAACCGATTCAGACCGAACACAGGTTTCTGAAGGTAGAGCGGGAAGTTCCGGCCTGCCGCCTGATGATTGCATTTCATATGTCGCCAAAATTTGCTGCAGATTATTTCACCTTCGACCTTCTCTCGGACCTGTTGGGGTGGGGTAATTCGTCGCGGCTCTATCAGGCTTTGGTAATACGCAAAAAACTATTCAGTGAAATCAATGCATTCATTACCGGAGATCATGATCCCGGACTTCTGATCATCAGCGGCAGACTTAACCCGGGTATTTCAATTGATGAAGCCAATGAGGCCATCTGGCGAGAAATTGACCTTGTCAGAAAAGCAGCCCCTAACAAAAAGGACCTCATAAAAATTAAAAACAAATCCCTGGCAAATATGGCTTACGAGAACATATCGCTCCTCAACAGAGCCATGAATCTGGCTTTTGCCGAAAATCTGGGCGATGCAGCATGGGTCAACCACCTTCCCGCACGATACACTTCTGTTACTGCTGAGGACATTTCAGAGGTTGCTCGTGAATACCTTACAAAGAACAACGCCAGCACACTCTATTACTGCTCGTCAAATAAATCCGTATCATGAAGAATTTCTCCATACCCAACCGCAGCAAACAACCCCGATTAAAAAAAATTCAGGCTCCTGAATTGCCCGAACCTACAAAAGGAGTTTTGAACAATGGTCTGGTTTATTATGTATTCAAAAACAAATTGCAGGATGTGGTGAAGATTGACGTGCTTTTCAGAGCAGGTAGTGTATATCAGAACAAAAAACTGGTTGCTTCAACCACAGCTAAAATGCTCAAAGAAGGCACCAAATCTATGACGGCATCCAAAATTGCCGAACGGCTGGATCATTTTGGAGCTTACCTCGAAACCAGTTCAAATAATGACCGCGCTGTGCTGACCCTGTTTTCCCTGAAAAAAAATGTCAGGTTTTTGCTCCCATTGCTTGCAGCAACCATTTACGAACCCGTATTTGGCCAACAGGAATTTCATATCATCAACACACAGCAGAAACAAGAGTTCTTAGTGAACAGTCTGAAACCTAAACATATCACTAACAGGGTTTTTAATGAACTTGTGTTCGGACCCGACAACCCTTATGGCAGAACGGCCAACGAAGCCGATTTCGATGCACTCAGGCGTGATGATCTGATTGAGTTCCATCAGGATTTCTTCCTGAATAATAAGCCGGTAGTTATTTTTTCGGGACATGTTGATCAAACCATAGAAAAACAATTCATTGAACTATTCTCATCTCATTGGCTCACCGCAAGCGACAAGGCATTTCCCGATCCTCCACGTGATCAGTTTGCAACAGGAATACATTGGGTTGATAAACCCGGATCACTGCAGTCTGCGTTTAAAATGGGAGTGCTGACAATTAACCGCTTTCATGCTGATTATCCCGCGCTACTCATGCTGAATACCGTACTTGGCGGCTACTTCGGTTCCCGACTGATGAGCAATATCAGAGAAGACAAGGGATATACCTATGGCATCAACAGTTCCCTGGCAGCATATGAACAAGCTTGTGTGCTGAGCATCTCGAGCGAAGTTGGCCGTGAAGTAACTTCAGCGGCACTCGCTGAAGTACAACATGAAATTAACAAACTCAGGACAACACCCATACCCGAACATGAGCTGAGTCTTGTGCGTAATTATTTAAGCGGTAATTACTTAAGAAATCTGGAAGGCCCACTTACTCTCGCCGACAATTTCAGACCATTGATCTTTTCTGCCTTGGGGATGAATTATTACAAGAACATTCTGAACAGTTTTCAGCAACTAACATCTGAAGAACTAAAAACAACCGCCCTTAAATACCTTGATCCGGAGAAAATGGTAACTGTTGTTACCGGTGAGAAGTTACCTTAAATTTGTACCATGAAATTACTAGCCGTAATTACCTTCATCTTTATTTTTTTCTACGAAGAGTCGCTTTATGGTCAAAATGAGCCACCTAAACTGGTTTGTATTACGGTAAACCCTGATGGCAGCAACTTGTTGCGCTGGTTGCCACCAACAAACACAACCGGCCTTCAGAAGTACCTGATTTATTATAGTTCTGCCCTGACAGGCCCTTTTGTTCCGCTTGCCGAAATCGACAATGCTCTACTGAGTACATGGTTGCATACGGATGCCAATGCCAACAATGCACCCCGGCGATACTATATGATTGCTGAGTATGAACTGGCCAATTCAAACTCTTCGGACACACTGGCCTCCATATGGATGCAGGTAGACAACACCAACCTGACCGAAGCGTCTATCAGGTGGAATCCACCGCGCAGGCCGGTTCCCTTCGGCTCATCCGAAACATATGAAGTGTATCGTGCCCTTTCGGACGGCATGTGGAGCTTTCGCGGCACAACCACCGACACTGCCTTCCTCGATCCCGTAATCATATGCAACGATTCTGTCAATTATCAGGTAACTCTTTCTAACAGCAACGAATGCCAGTCGGTTTCATCCATCACCGGGCGAAGGTTCAGGGACATCACCTATCCCGACAAACCTTTGCTGGACTCGGTGAGTGTGGACATCAACGGAAACATACAACTGGGATGGACGCCCAGTCAGGCCGGTGACACTTATGGTTATATCATTTACCGCTTTGAAAACAACACCTGGCAGGAAATTGATACGGTTTTTGAACAACAGGCCTCGTCTTATCTTGACATTGAGGTGAATGCATGCAGCTTCTCGCCACAGTATGCCATTGCAGCCTTCGACAGTTGCGAAAATAAAAGTCCTGGAACATTCCTCACGCCCCAACGAACCATGCTGGCCAGTGTTTCCGCTTACAACAGTTGCGAACGAAGTAACCTGCTGATTTGGACTGCTTACGAAAACCCTTCGCAAGCTATTGATTCATACCGAATATGGGTCAGTTCCACGGGTGATGATTTCATATTACTTGATGCAGTTTCACCCGCATCCCTCACTTATACCCACGAAAACCTTATCGTCGGAACAACCTATCATTACAAGATACAAGCCATCATGGGTGATGCTTCGAGCAGCACCTGTGTCTTCAGTTCATTTACGGCAGATTACAATAAACCCGCTTTCATCAATTTGCGCAACGTTTCGGTTACGGAAACCGGAGCTGTGGAGTTGCTCATTGACGCAGATACAGAAGCCAGCATCCAAACCCTTGTTGCAGACAGAACCACCCAACTGCCTCAGATAAACCCGGTGACCATCACCTGGGAATCAGAAAATCAATCTCCTGTGATCAGGACAGACATGGAGGCTTCCACCTCCGACTCCAGTTATTATTACAGTCTGGCCATTACCGACAGTTGCGGATTTTTGCGCGAAGGCGAAGGTCTTCACCGAACGATATTGCTTACCGGACAGGGCACAGGCGATCAGGAAACGGGCATTTCGTGGAATGCTTACGAAGGTTGGGTAGTGGAAAAATACAATGTGTACCGCAGACTCAGCGGCGAAAGCACATTCAGTCCCATAGCAGAATTGTCTGCCACCGAATTAACTTACACCGACAACATAGCTGCTGTGGACGGGGGTGACGGTATTTTTAACTACAGAGTTGAAGCTGTTTCGGCGAATGAACGGGTCAACAACAACCAACTCAGTTCATGGTCAAACACCATAAGCCTGCTGATCGAAAGCGGTTTATCCATGCCCAATGCCTTCAGACCGGGCGGGGTGAACAATAGTTTCGGGCCAGTGTACAGGTTTACGGGATACGAAGAATACAGCCTGCTGATCTTCAACCGATGGGGAAAAATGATCTTTGAATCAAACGAAGTAACCAAGGGATGGGATGGAACCTATCTTGGTGAGACAGTTCCCTCTGGTGTGTATGCTTATCTCCTCAGTTACCGTAACCAGTTCGGTGAAACCATCCGGAAACAGGGGACAGTAAGTGTGGTTTATTGATACTGCTTTATGTCTTAACCCTTAGCCGTTTTGGCTTTAAAGTATAGAGGTTTCTAGGTTTGAAGATTAGGAGGTTGGGAGGAACTCCAACCCGAAACCCGGAACCCCTTCACTTTCCGGCCTTCTTATCCTTAAGGCTGCCTTCGAATATATCGAAACACACAAAACGACAATCGAGCGGACCGTTAAAAACGGGGATCTTTCTCGAAGGCTTCAGACCGATCAGTTTCAGGGCATGAAAATCTGAGCTGATTACCCATGCTTTATATCCTTTGTATTTATGCTTCAGTGTGTTGCCGATAAGGGTGTATAGCTGATTGATGTTTTCTTCTTCAAGCCTTTCGCCATAAGGTGGGTTGATGAGCAGCACACCATCACCAACCGGGGGCAGAAATTGTTCCATAGGCTTACGAAACAACTGAATATCTTTATGAAGCCGTGCCTTGCGTACATTCTCACGGGCAATATCAATGGCTTTCGCCGACCTGTCGGAACCGATGATTTCCACTTCAATATCGCGCATCTGATCCGATGCTTCCTCGAGAATACTGTTCCATAACTCTTTGTCAAAATCGGCCCATCGCTGAAATCCAAACCAGTCACGGTAATAACCTCCGGGTATGTTGCCGGCAATCATTGCAGCCTCAATTGGTATGGTGCCCGAACCGCACATACTGTCAACAAAATGGGTTTCGCCACGCCAGCCACTCAGCAAAACGAGGCCAGCTGCAAGCACCTCATTGACAGGTGCCTTGTCAACCACCACACGATAGCCTCTTTTGTGCAGCGATTCGCCTGAGCTGTCAAGTAATAGATTGCATATATCACCCTGAATGTGAAGGTTAATTCGCAGGTCAGGATTAGCCACATTCACCGAAGGGCGTTTGCCAAACCGATCGCGAAACTGGTCGGCAATGGCGTCTTTTGTTTTCAGGGCAATATATTGACTGTGCGTGAAATACTTCCCGCTTACCACAGCATCAATGGCAAAGGTTTTGTCAACACTCAACAGTTGAGACCAATCAAACTGCCGTACATGATCATAGAGTTTGTCTTCGTCTTTGGCACGGAATTGTATAAGTGGTTTGAGGATACGCAAAGCCGTGCGCAAATGATAGTTGGCTTTGTACATCAGCCTGGTGTCGGCTGTGAAGGAAACTGCACGTGTGAGCTCTTCAATCCCTTCGGCACCAAGAAGTGCAAGCTCTTCAGCCAGCACAGACTCTAAACCTGATGATGTTTTGGCGATAAGACTGAAGGTTTCCTGAACGCTTTCCAAGGCACAAAATTTCTGCAAAGATAGGGTGAAGGAGGGCTATGGACTCAGTGCAACTGTATGAAAATTAAAAATATTAATACGCAGCATGGCTTTTTCTTTTCTTACTTTGCAAAACACTAACGATAATAGCATTCAATATGACAATAAAAGAAGCGCAAGTGCAGGTTGACCAATGGATCAGCACAGTTGGCGTGCGGTATTTCAGCGAACTTACCAACACAGCTATACTGATGGAGGAAGTGGGCGAAGTGGCGCGAATCATGGCCCGTCGTTATGGCGATCAATCTTTTAAAGAGAGCGACAAAAATGTTGATCTGGCCGACGAAATGGCCGACGTGCTTTTCGTGCTTATATGCCTTGCCAACCAGACCGGTATTGATCTGGATTCAGCATTGCAAAAAAACCTGGAAAAGAAAACCAGACGCGATGCCAACCGCCACAAAAACAACCCGAAATTATGAGAAATATGATTGATAGATCAATAAAACCTTCATTTTAAAAAAATATAAAATCCAAAAAGGATCATTTTAATATGCTACTTTTGACCCATTGCCCAAACAACCCCAATCCATGTTATTGACTTACTTCATCAAACACCAATGGAAACGTGCCACCAGGTCTTCTATATGGCAAAAGAGTCTTGCCTTGAATCTCCTGATGGGTTTCTTTGCCTTTATTCTATTCGCTGAGGCCCTGATCATTTCCATTCTGGTTGCCCACAAATGGCACGAAATAACCGATGCCGACCCTCCCTTGCCCGACTTCTACAAGGTAATCGGATGGTATTTTGCAGCTATGTTCCTGCTACGTTTCTTCATGCAGCAACTGCCGGTGCTTGAAATCAGACCCTATCAGCACCTGCCGCTAAGAAAGAACCACCTGATACATTTTGTGCTGGGAAACGGCTTACTTAACCTGTTTAACCTGTTATCATTGGTGTTTTTCATTCCATTTGCCATTGCTCAGGTTGCTTACTATCACGGTGCCCCGATGGCATTCTTTTGGTTGCTTGCCATGTTGTCGCTCGATTTATCACTGAACTACTTTGTTGTTTACCTGAAAAAGCAAATGGTTACCAACCTGAAAGTGGTAACCCTGCTTTTGAGCGTCATTGGGTTGCTTGCTTTGGCTGATTACCTGAAGTGGTTCTCCTATAGCGAAACATTTTCATGGCTCATTACCAAGATGATGGAGCATCCGGCCTTTCTATCAGTTCCGTTCATCCTGATCATTTTGGTGTATAAACTGAATTTTCGCTTCCTGAAGTCGCGCCTCTATCTCGAAGAAATTGCCACAGCGAAAGGCGATGGTGCCGGTGCAGGACAAATCAGTTATCTGAAACGTTTTGGGATGGCAGGTGAAGTAATCGGAATTGACATTAAACTTTACCTCAGGAACAAGCGCACCAAATCAATGCTATACCTTTCCCCTCTGTTTTTGGGCTACGGTTTGTTCTTTTATCCCTCAGGGCAATACAGTCACGATGACGGTTTTATGATTTTTGTGGGGATATTTATTACCGGAATAATGATGCTCAATTACTTGCAATATGCTTTTGCTTATGAAGGAAGCTACTTCGATCTGCTGCTTACTTCAAGGATCAATTTTAAGGAATATATCCGTTCCAAAATGCTGTTCGCCACCCTGATCACTGTGGTCTGCTACATACTGACACTTCCTTATGGTTTCTTTGGCATTGACCTTTTATGGGTCAACACTGCCTGCTTCTTGTTCAATATTGGCATTTTGCTGCCTACTGCACTGTACTTTGCCACTTTCAATATAAAAAGTCTTGTGCTTTCGAGGGGCAGTGCATTTAATTATCAAGGAGTTGGCGCCACCCACTGGCTGATTCTGCTGCCCGCTTTCATCGTCCCATTAATGATCTATCTGCCATTTAAGTGGTTTGGCAATGCCGAAACAGGGCTCATTGTACTGGGCGGACTGGGGCTGACAGGACTTGCCTTCAGAAAGTTTTTCACACAGATTATTCACCAAAACCTACAGGCCCGCAAATACATCATGTCGGCCGGCTTCAGGGAAAAAAGTTAAATCAAAATGATAACCTTTAGTAATCTCAGCAAACAATACAACGGAGTAACCGTTCTCAATATTAACAATCTTTCAATCCCTAATGGACAGAGTTTCGGGCTTGTTGGCAACAACGGGGCCGGTAAGACTACTCTATTCAGACTATTGCTCGATTTGATCAGAGCCAACAGCGGTTCAGCAGAAATTGAAGGCATGCCTGTAAACACAACAGAAAACTGGAAACAGTTTACCGGTTCCTTTCTCGATCAGGGATTCCTTATCGACTTTCTGAGCCCTGAAGAATTTTTCGAATTCACAGGAAAACTCAGGGGCATGAGCCCTGACGACATTGAGCAGTACCTGAAGAATATGGAAGAGTTTTTCAATGGTGAAGTTCTTGGAAAAAAGAAACTCATCCGCAGCCTTTCAACCGGGAACCAGCAAAAAGTGGGTATTGCCGCTGCACTCATGGGAAACCCCAGGCTTGTTGTCCTCGATGAACCCTTCAACAGCCTCGACCCTACCACACAAATCAGACTGAAAAATATGATCAGAAAACAGCGGAGCGAGCAGGGAACAACCTTCCTTATCTCAAGCCATGACCTGAACCATGTCACCGAAATTTGCGAAAGAATTGTTGTGCTGCATGAAGGTAGTGTTGTCCACGACATCATAACTGGTGAAGACACTTTGAAGGAACTCGAAGCATATTTCGCTGTTTAAAAGGTCAAAACGCAATATAGCAGCTGCATTGACTGCTAACCGGATAGTTTTCAAGGCTTATGAAGGCATTATTAATCATCTGTAAATTATTTCTGCTAAGTATTGCCCTCAACGCACAATCATATGTAATTAAAGGACAAGTCGCCGATGTGCGTAGCAACGAAAAGATGGCGTTTGTGAACATAGTTGTAAACGAAGGAAGATTTGGCGGAACAACAGACATTGACGGAAAATTCAGCATCACATCCAGAGAGCCGGTTCACAAACTGAAACTCAGTTTCGTGGGGTATAACAGCCTTGAGATTGCCCCTCCTTATGGCACAGATTTTTTATCGTTGGTGATGGAGCCCCAAATTCATCATCTCAGCGAAGTCGTGGTCCATCCGGGCGAAAATCCGGCTCATCGGATTATTAACCTTGCCTTGAAATTTGCCGACAGCAATGATCCGCAGAAAATGACTGCCTACCGCTATATGGCCTATGACAAATTGCTGTTTACGGTAGATACAAATCGTGTTGCTAAAATATCAAACGCAAAAAACAGCCGGCAAGATGGATTTAATCTACAATCATTTCTTTCAGAACGCGATCTGTTCCTGATGGAAACAGTTACTGAACGCAGTTACATGGCACCAGGTAAAATCCATGAAAAAGTTTTGGCCTCGCGCATGTCCGGATTCAGCGACCCCGTACTTGTATTTCTGATCTCGCAACTTCAGTCCACAAGCTTCTATGATGAGCTGATTCAAGTTTCCGATAAAAATTATGTTAACCCCATCAGCCGGGGTTCCACACGCAAATATTTGTTCATCCTGCAAGACACGAATGTCACCGAAACAAACGACACAGTGTTTACGATTTCGTTCAGGCCGATAATTGGAACAAACTTTGACGGGTTGCAGGGCGTCATCAACATCCATTCCGAGAATTGGGCTATTCAGAGTGTTCAGGCACAGCCGCACCGTCAGGAAAAAGGACTCAGCATAAGCATACAACAGCTTTATGAAATAATTGAAGGCCGTTGGTTTCCTGTACAGCTTCAGACCGATATACAATTCAATAATGCAATGATCCAGGACGGAAACCGTTCATTCCCTTTGCTCGCCATAGGGAAGAGCTATCTGAGGAATATCGATCTTAAACCAGAACTAAATTCGTCCGACTTTAATGATATTAGCCTTGAAATCAACAGAAACGAGCTTCAACAAGATGCAGCATGGTGGATCGGACAACGCATCGATAGCCTATCGGCCCGTGATATCGAAACTTACCGGTATCTGGATTCTATAGGACGTGCTGCAAAACTCGACCGGATTGCAGGCAGCCTGCTTGCAGTGATGAAAGGCAAAATACCACTTGGCAAGGTTCAATTAGACCTGAACAGACTCTTCCGCTATAACGATTTCGAGGGTTTCTACGCAGGTCTGGGTTTCAGCACAAGCCCAAAACTCTCAAAATACTTCATGGCCGATGCTTATTGGGGTTATGGATTTGGAGATAAAAAACCAAAATACGGACTGGGGTTGAATTTCAGCTCGACGGGCAACTCACAAACAAAACTTTGGTTGCGTTATGATGAAACAGCAGAAGAAAGCGGGGGCACAAACAATTGGACACAACACGAAAACCCATTCAATGAAAAAAACTACCGTCGGCTCTTTGTCAACAGAATGGATTACATCAAAAGCATACAATCCTGGGTTGGCACAAGGGCCTTACCCTTTGCCGAAGTGAATCTTGGCTTTAAAAGGGAAATAAGAACAACATCTTATGATTATTTTTATGGACTGGCCGAAGAAGCACTTGCCGGACTTCAACAATACAATATCAATGAGATACACGCAAGTTTAAGATTTGCTTATGATGAGAAATTCCTGAAAACCGATGATGAACTGGTATCAATGGGAACCAGATTTCCGGTGCTGGACATTTTATTCATACGCAGCCTGAGAAGTCTGGAGAGCGACTTCAATTACAGCACCTACTTGATCAATGTTGAGCACACCTTTTACAAAACATATGTGGGACAAACATCCGCAACCATACAATTTGGAGTCGTTCTTGGTGATATTCCTTACCCAAAACTGTTTAACAGCCCCTCGGCATGGAGAAGTTTCACTCTTTTTGCCCCTAACAGTTTCGCAACCATGCGCATGAACGAATTCATCTCTGACCGGTTCGTCAATGCTTTTTTGAGTCATAATTTTGGCAAGCTGCTGATCAGAAAATCATGGTTTGAACCTTCAGTCGAATTGCACACCAATATTGCAGTCGGCAGTCTTTCTCATCCGGAACTGCATCATTTCGTTGACATAAAAACACCCGAACACGGCTTTTACGAAAGCGGAATCCTTTTCCGGAACATCATTAATCTGTCGATGAGTAAGATCGGTGTCGGACTGTTTTATCGATATGGCCCATATGGCTATAGCAAACCTGCCGATAATTTCGGTTACAAGTTCACTTTATCACTAGGATTGTAATGTGTTTAATAATCGTGGATGTGTTGAAATTTCAGATATTTGTTAGTGAATAACAATCGTAAATCCAAAAACTTAATCCCGCTCCACCATGTCATTAATATACAGATTAATCAAACCCTTTATCGGGCTCATTGTAGTTGGTCTGATGGCCTGGTATTTCTCTGACCTGCTCCTGTACATTATTATCGCGGCAATATTATCAATTGTTAGCCGCCCGATGCTACGCTATCTGAGATCGATTCAGATTGGCCGGTTGAAGATCAATCAATCACTTGCGGCTGCGCTTACCTTAATGGCAGTGATTTTGATCGCGATTTCATTTCTGATGTTCATAGTGCCACTGGTGAACCGGCAGGCTATGATGATTTCGTCCATTGACACAGTGGCCGTGAGCAATTACTTTTCGGCTTTTTTGAGAGATATCGAGGGAATGTTGTCCACTTACAATATTTTACCGGCAGGACAGACCTTGAATTCCTACATCGAGGAGCAACTTATCCACTTGATTGGAATGATCAATTTCAGCAGCATTTTCGGCGGACTTATCAGCACCACCGGAACAATTTTTATGGGAACTTTCACTGTTTTGTTCTTAACTTTCTTCTTTTTGAGCGACCAAACATTGCTTCGAAATTCAGTGTTGGCGATCATCCCGGAGAAAAGTCAGGATGGTTTAGGTCAGGTCTTAAGTGAATCAAGGATATTGCTGACAAGATACCTGCTTGGTGTTTTGTTCGAGTTGATCTCCATGATGACTATTATTTCAGTAACATTGAGCATTCTGGGTATACCCAATGCCCTGCTGATAGGTTTTCTGGGCGGACTGATGAATGTTATTCCTTATTTAGGCCCTCTAATAGGAGCCAGCATTGGTATTATCCTTGGAATTGTATCGGTTTTAAGCACTGGTGCTTTTGATTTATTGTGGTCACATGCACTACTGATTCTGCTTACTTTTATCGGAGCAAACCTGATTGATAACATCTTACTTCAACCGCTGATCTACTCAAAAAGTGTCAAGGCCCATCCGATTGAAATTCTGCTGGTGATCATCATGGCAGGAAAATTGGCCGGGATTGGAGGAATGGTGCTTGCCATTCCGGTTTACACATTGCTCAGGTTGCTGATGCGGCAGTTTTTGAGCAGCAGTAAAATCGTGGCTGCGCTTACCCGTTCTATGGATGAAACTCACAAGGAACACCTTAAGAAACACAATGCCAATAATTTTCAGGAAAATACTAAACCTAATACCTAAATAAAATGAACAACCAAGGATCCAAAACGCTGCTCACTTTCCTTGCAGGACTTGCAGTTGGTGCAATAGCCGGTGCTGTAGCCGGTGTTTTGTTTGCACCGGACAAAGGTTCGGAAACCCGCAAAAAGATTGCAGATAAAGCAGGTTCGCTTTCTGATGAACTTACCCAAAAGATCAATGAACTCAAAAAAACCATTGAAGATCAGCTATCAACCGACAAGAATAACCAAACCTAAATTCCTCTTCAGATGACAACTGATTCAATTCAACAAATACTTCAGTCCCTCCGACTTGAATTAGGACGACTGATTGGCCTGCGCACCCAACTGGCCGGACTTCTGGTAAGTAAAAAAGCAGCAGCAATTGCCACTCAATTGATTACCATCATTTTACTCTTTGGCATCATTTCGATGGTTATCTTTTTTTTGTCATTTGCCTTTGTGTTCTGGTATGGCAACAATTTAGGGCCTTATCATCATGGATTTCTGATCATTAGCCTTGTTTATGCAATTGGTGGCCTGATGGTTTACCTGAACAGAAGAAAATTGATACTGGAACCCATCTTTCGTAAACTCACAGAAAATGACAGGAGTTTTATGCAGGCCTCACCTGACGGACCTGTGACGGTTAACTCCATGGAAGATCTGGACAAACAACTCGAAATTATCCGATTGAAAGTGGAATATAGCGAATTACTTCTGCAGCAGGAATTATTGCGATTGGGTGACAGCCTTCATCCGGTTGTACTCCTAGACCGATTGATGGAACAAACGAAACCACTTAAATTGATTGGCCCGAAAATATTGGATTTGCTGCTGGCATTCCTTACCAGAAAAAAAAATGAGACTAAGGAAGACTAAACTGTCAGTATGTCTTTTTCTTTCATCTCAAACAGTTTATCCACCTTCTGGATGTATTTGTCGGTGAGCTCCTGAATTTTTTCAACAAGCTTTTTAGCTTCGTCTTCGGGCAGACCTTCTTTTTCAAGTTTTTTTGCATCCTCGTTGCCATGTCGTCTGGCATTCCTGATACTCACTTTGGCGTCTTCGGCTTCTACTTTGGCCCGTTTCACCAGATCTTTTCTTCTTTCTTCTGTCAGTGGCGGCACCGCTATCCGAAGGATCTCGCCGTCGTTCTGTGGGTTGAATCCAAGATTAGCTGTCCTGATAGCTTTATCAATAGCCTGAATCGAGCTTTTGTCATACGGCTGCACTATGATCTGCCGTGCATCAGGAGTGTTGATATTTGCGGTTTGTTCAATGGGCACATGTGTGCCGTAATACTCAACTATTACTCCGTTTAGCATTCCCGGATTGGCCTTTCCGGCCCTTATTTTCTGAAACTCCCTGTCGAGGTGGGCAATGGCGTGGTCCATGTTCTCCTGAATGGCATCCAGCACAAATTGGGCATCTTCTGTCATAGCTGTAAATATTTCGTGCACACAAATTTATCCCATTTTCACAAATCTTTCGCAAATAAACGGCTAAAAAAATGTCGTGACCATAGAATAAACCGGAAACACAGAGGTTTTACGAACGTACATCATTCATTTATAAACATATATATCCTGACATCAAAAACCAGCAGGCAATGACTGAAACCTGAGTGCCACGCTTAAAATGCCTCGAAGAGACAAAATAGTTTAGGATTAATACCTCTGCTATAGACCTCCTGCTCCAATAATCGAAATGGACTGCCTGTTGGATTCCACAGATAGGTTCTGATAGTTTGTTCCGGTCTGAGTTCAACATCTCTTCCCAAACGCATAGAGGTCGCCAGATGCAAAGTGTCGCCTGGCAACAGCGGCGTCTGACTCATTTCAGCGGCCTGCCAATGTTTGATTTCGTTGCTTACGGGGTCTTTCACCTCCATAACTAACTTTAACTCTTTCACTGTATCTGATGCAATCACTGTTGCACACGAAACGAGAATGGTTTCTTTTTCGGACACAAGTGATCCTGCCTGACTCTCGAACAGCGGTCCATATACTCTTCCGCGTGCAAATTCCCGGCCGGTTGCATTTGCGCCTTCTGCAAAGTCTGCAGGTGTTGTCCATTTCCCATCCATGGAAACCAGCGTTGTAAGTACTTTTTTCACAATAAAAGGGTTGGTGAAGTTATCAGATTCAAGCGGAACTTTGGAAAGCAAAAAATACTCAGCATTAAACCAGCAATGGTATTCTGCAACATATGGGTAATACATCCTCACAAACTCAGCCCAATCAGGAGGTGCATAATCAGTCCAGACAAATGCTACCATATTTCCCTGCAGGGTATCGAAAACACTCCTCAAAGCATAAGCTCTGTCGTTGCGCGCAAAATGAACCTCAACACCGGATGTCTGATTACGTTTGAGGTAAAATTCAGGAATATCTTTCCTGCTGGTCATGGTAATAAGTGGAACCGGACCAAACTCTTCAATATTACCTCTATAAACATCAGCAAGCCCTTCATATCCTTGTTCATACATAACCTGATAATGTTTACGCCCGAATACAAGACTAAGGCTACCTGCCGACACTACCAATACGACCAATACCAGCAGGAGTGCTTTTTTCAGGTGATCATCCATTGTAAACAATGCCATCAAAGCGAAAGGAAAGGTGAAGTACAAGGTGCTGAATTGCAACACTGGGCTTCGGAATGTGGAATAGAGCCATGCTGCTGCAAACGACGCCAAAAACCAAACCAAAATCACCAGGCGCATGGCCAGTAATCGGTTAAGTTGTCTGAATGAAACCATGGAAATAGCAAGTAATAGCAACAGCACACCGATGAACACAGGATTAAAATGTGCGATATATCCCAAAAAATCCATCAAAAAATCATCGTCAGGAGGACCAAGCCAGCCTCCGATTGTTCCGGCTTTCATCTGCTGTATGAAAACGGGAATGTGGGGACTGTAAAGCAAAGCAGCGGTGATACCTGATAGTAAGTATCTGATTAGTTGTGTTCTTTTCAAAAAAACAAAACCTGACAGATATACCAGAATTGCCAGCAGCATCGAAAATGCATGCATATAAGCAGAGGCTGCTAATCCGAATGTGAAAATCATCCAGTCCTTTTTCCGTGTATCGGAAGCCTTGCCTACTATCCTGCTCCAGCCGTAAGCCATAACAAGCGAAAAGAACAATCCGGCTGAATAAGGTCTGGCAAGTTGGCTGTAAAACACGAAAAACTGCATAACGGCAACAACCGATGAAACAATAATGGCTGTGTTCGTATTGAACAACTGCTTGGCTATAAGATAAATAAGCCAAATAGAAAACATACCTATCAGGGCAAATGGCAGTTTAATCCAGAATTCATTGAACCCAAACCACTTCACCCAAAAAAACAAAAATACCTGTACCCCGGCCGGATGTGTATCATTGAGCATTACTCCTTCTCTGATCAGCTCTTCAAATGTGTCATACTGCGTCCGGAAAAGCGCACTAAACTCATCATGCATAAAATCAACTTCAGGAAGATTCCATAGTCTCAGTATGCCTGCGATAAAGAATATGCCGAACAACAAGGATTTTGTAAAAACCCGCTCAGTTTTCAGATTCATAGCTGATCAGGAGTTAATAAACACAAAAGTAACGGCCTGAATACCTAAACTTAAACAGTCTGTTCAGGAAACCAGAGTCCCAATGACTGACCCTTCAAGCACCTTCAGCAGGTTTCCGGACGTGTTCATGTCAAATACAAGTATGGGCATTTTGTTCTCCCAGCAAAGTGAAAATGCTGTCAGATCCATTACTTTAAGTTTCCTCTCATATGCATCAGCAAAAGAAAGAGTGTGAAACTTAACCGCATCAGGGTCTTTCTCGGGATCTGCATTGTAGATTCCATCCACGCGTGTTCCTTTAAGGATAACATCGGCACTGATCTCAATCGCACGAAGTGCGGCAGCAGTATCGGTTGTAAAAAACGGATTTCCTGTACCACCGGCTATGATAACCACATGTCCCTGTTCAAGCATGGCAATGGCTTTGGGTCCACTCATTGATTCAGCTATTCTGTCAATATAAACTCCTGAGAGTAAATCAGTCTGAACACCCATACTTTGAAGCTTTGCCTGCAAGGCAATGCTGTTAATCACAGTTGCCAGCATACCCATATAATCGCCCTGAACCCTGTTAGTACCCTCAGCAGCACCCTGTAATCCCCTGAAGATATTTCCTCCCCCGATCACTATTGCTACCTGTGCTCCGGAACGTGAAGCCCGTGCAATTTCAGTTGCATATTCGCCCAATCGCTGTTGATCGATTCCGTATTGACGACTACCCATCAACGCCTCGCCCGAAAGCTTCAATAACACTCTTTTGTATTTCATTTTCTTCAAATTAAAACCAAAATCCTATATTGATGTAGTTGGAAACACCATTACTCTGATTGGAGCCCATCAAACTCAGCTCAACCGGACCGATAAAACTATCGTAACCAAAGGTTACACCAAAACCCGAAATAATGTCTTTTGAATCAAATAAACGCTCCACCGAATCATTAATTAAACCAAGATCCCATTGTCCGATAACGTAAAACTTCGGGTATATCTGATACTGCCACAGTAGTTTGAGATTTACGGTGTTTAATCCCATTTCTTCAACAAACCTGAGTCCTGTAAAAGAAAAAATGCCGTCAAAATAATTCGTTGTCGTTTGGCCTCCCAGAACAAACCAGTGCTGTGGCGGAGGAGGATCATCTCGGAACGTTACTCCTGCATCAAATCCTGCCCTGAATACATGATTTCTGGCTACATAAAAGTTATGAGAATACCTGACTGATGCCACCAGTGCATTCGAGAAAATATTATTGGCCCAGGCCTCATTAATGGTCGAGATATATTTTAGCTTCGTGTGCATCTTAATCCCCTTTTCAGGGAAATAGGTCTTGTCATAAGTATCCAGTTTCCACTCAGCGAAAATATTCAGATAAGGAGTATAATCTACAGTTTGCTCGGGATCAATATCCGATTGAATTTTTATGTATTCGAATTCAGCACCTGTTCTGAACTGTAGTGAGTTTTTATAATTTATATGGAAGAAGGCATCAGCCTTTGATTGAACAATGTTATAAACCTCTGTTACCTTACCCTGACTATATTGGTTGATTTTCAATCTGAAAGTTGTTGCGCGCAATCCAAAACCCGGACTAAAGCCACGATCAACCAGATAAAGGCCTGATAAGCGGGGACTTTCACCCAGATTCAGATCCACAAACACCTTTGAACCCTTAAAAAGCACATTTTTAAAGGTCGCATTAATCAACACAGAGGCCTTGTAATCAGAATTATAATTGATTCCCGCCCCCAGAAGTCCTGAACTGGCTTCCTTCGCATCGACAATCAACCTGATTCCTTCTCCCTCATCAAAGGGTTGAAGGCTGTAATTCAAATGTTCAAAAAAACCGCTTCCGAATGCATACTTAATATTGTCCTCAAACTCATCAAGATGAACCCAGGTTCCGGGTTGTATTTTGAGCACCCCGTTCACAAACGACCGGCTGACATTTTTTAGCCCCCTGTATTCAACAAGTCCAACATAGACTGAATCCAGTGGTTGGGTATTAAGCCTGCGTTTCTCCCTGTATTCAATTCGATTTAGTGAATCGGCAAGGTTCTTCAATTGGTCAAAATACAATCTTGCAGCAGTTTCCCCTCTGCTTATAATGCTGTCATAATCATTAAAACTCATTACTTCGTAAGGCCTCAGAACAGGCTTGATAAAAATATCGGTTTGCTCCACACCTGTCTTATAGGCATCGATACGGTAAAAAGCTGTTACCTGATCCAGTATTTTGACCAACGAATTCAATTCTTCCTGTTTATGAAGTCCGCTTTGTACGTCAACACCCACTATTATTTCAGCCCCCATTTCCATGACCTCTTCAACCGGGTAATTATTGATTACACCTCCATCGATAAGGATGCGTTCATCGATTTCTACAGGATCGAAATAGGAAGGAATTGACATACTGGCCCTGATAGCTTTGTTTAAAGAGCCTTTATTTAGTATGACATTTTCACCTGTCAGCAAATCAGTGCCAATGCAAACAAACGGAATAGGAAGTTTATTAAATTCTTTTACTTCGTAAAATGGGCTTGTCAGTCTTGTGAGCAACATGTCTATCCGCTGACCAGTTACGAGACCTTGTCGCAAAGTAACTTTACGTTTTCTAAATGGCAGTGTTACAACATATCTTTCAGCACTGTATTTCTCTTCTGTAGGGATATATTTTCTTGGCAACCTGTCGTTCATCACCTCGTTCCAGTTTTGTCTGCTCACCAGACTAACCATCGAGTCGGGATGATATCCCATAGCATAAAGCCCTCCTACAATGCTACCCATGCTGGTGCCGCCAACATAATCAAATTGAAGGCCAGCCTCTTCAAATACCTTAAGTGCACCTATATGTGCAAAGCCTTTTGCTCCTCCGCCACTTAGCACAAGTCCAATTGAAGGCCTGCGTTGCGTAAGCGTATCAGCAAGCAGGTTACCGGCAAAAAAAAAGATCAGAAAAAAAAACAATGCCGTTCGTGGATGTATTAATACACCACTACTATTAGAGAAAATCACTCTAAAACTTCGGCTCAAAAGACGCATAATCAATATCTAATTTGGTAAACAGCAGATAAAAATTATTATATTCGATCTGGCCGCTGGTGTTTGTGGCTACTACCTGATAGTTTGAATTACCCTGAAGCCCTAATGTGTCGGCAATATTAATGATAAAGGATTGCATTTGCTGATTGCGCACAACAACGCTCAGGCGGGGATCACTGATACGTTCAATTCGCCATACACCAGATGTATCCAATACAAAATTGGCTGTTTTGTCACCATAAGCAGTAAAGTTGTAAATAATCATAAAGGTGTCCGGAGGAAAAACAATAGGTGTTTGAAACGAAAAAGTCTTTACCCCGGGATAACCGCTTTCAAATTTCCTGCATGAGGCTGCTGCAATCAACAGAGCCAGCAGCAGAACTGTGATCGAAACGTATCCTTTCATGCAGCCAAATTAGCACAAATTAGCCATCGATTGCAACTTTTCCGTGACAATTCTTGTATTTTTTTCCGCTACCACAAGGACATGGCTCGTTTCTTCCAACTTTCTTTTCGGCAATAACCGGCTGCGTAACCTCATGCTGTTGTGTATTGGCGTTTGCCTGAGCCAGCAAGTCCGAACGTTCTTCCTTCATTTTGCTTCTGTCAAGTCCTCGCGGACGTTGTGCTTCCCTAACCTGGTTCGGATCCTGAACAGGTATGTCTGCCCGCATGAGAAATGAAATAACATCTTTGTTGATTTTATTCACCATTGTCTTGAACAGATTGAAAGACTCAAACTTATAAATCAGTAATGGATCTTTCTGTTCATAAGTTGCATTCTGAACGGACTGTTTCAGTTCGTCCAGTTCCCGTAGGTGTTCTTTCCATGATTCATCAATCAGAGCGAGGGTAATATTTTTTTCGATGGATAAGATTACTTCCCTGTAGCCATTCTCGACAGCCCTCTTGAGGTTAACGACCACCTGCATACCCTTTTGTCCGTCGGTTATTGGGATGGCAATATTTTCGTATTGCTTTTGTTTTTCAAAAACATCAATAATAACGGGCATTGTTTTTTCGCCGATTCTTCTGGATTTCTCCCGGTACACTATGGTTGCCTTCTCGAACAGCATATCATTAAGTGCTTCGATACCAGAATTCAGGAATGAATCTTCATTAAAAGGAGGCTCAATACCCATATTCCTGATAACAGCCATTCTCAGGCCTTCATAATCACGGGTCTCGAGATGTTCAGTCAACAGGTTTTCGCCAAGGTCATAGAGCATATTGGAAATATCTACCGACAAACGGTCACCGAACAAGGCATGACGGCGCTTCTTGTAAATGACTTCACGTTGCGAATTCATCACATCGTCATACTCAAGCAATCTTTTGCGGGTGCCAAAATTGTTTTCTTCAACTTTTTTCTGGGCACGCTCTATGGATTTAGTAATCATCGAATGCTGAATCACTTCGCCTTCCTTGAGTCCAAGCCTGTCCATCAGTCCTGCTATCCTTCCCGAGCCGAACATACGCATGAGGTCGTCTTCAAGAGAAACATAGAATTGTGATGTTCCGGGGTCTCCCTGCCGACCCGACCGGCCTCTGAGCTGTCTGTCAACTCGTCTCGAATCGTGACGTTCGGTTCCAATGATGGCAAGACCACCGGCTTCACGTACTCCCGGACCCAACTTAATATCAGTTCCGCGACCAGCCATATTCGTGGCAATCGTAACCACACCTGCCTGACCGGCTTCTTTTACGATCTGCGCTTCGCGCTGATGAAGCTTGGCATTTAATACATTATGCTCGATACTCTTGCGCTTCAGCATCCTGCTGAGCAACTCGGAGGTTTCCACCGAAGTTGTTCCAACCAGAACGGGCCTTTGCTTTTTAACAAGTACTTCGATCTCGTCAATAACAGCATTAAATTTCTCACGTTTGGTTTTATACACCAAATCTTCCCAGTCTTTGCGCGCAATAGGTTTGTTGGTAGGAATCACAACAACATCCAGCTTATAGATGTTCCAGAACTCACCTGCTTCTGTTTCTGCCGTTCCGGTCATGCCCGCCAGTTTGCCATACATCCTGAAATAATTCTGCAAGGTAATGGTGGCATAGGTTTGTGTGGCGGCTTCAACTTTTACATTTTCCTTGGCTTCAATGGCCTGATGCAATCCGTCCGAATAGCGTCTGCCTTCCATGATACGACCGGTTTGCTCGTCAACAATCTTGATCTTGTTCTCCATGATGACATACTCCACATCTTTCTCAAAAAGCGTGTAGGCTTTCAACAGTTGATGAACCGTGTGAAGGCGCTCCGACTTGACAGTGAAATTGCGGATCAGGTCACTCTTTTTCTCCATCGCCAGATTTTCCGGGATTTGTAGCTTTTCAAGTTCAGCAATTTCGGCACCGACATCAGGCAAAATAAAGAAAGCCGGATCATTATAGGATTCGGTGAGAAGGTCAATACCTTTTTCGGTCAGCTCAACCGAGTTGTGCTTTTCATCAATCACAAAAAACAGCTCGTCGTCGATCAAATGCATATTCTTAGCCTGCTCCTGCAAGTAAAAACTTTCCGTTTTCTGCATCAGACTTCTCATTCCTTCCTCGCTCAGAAATTTAATCAGTGCATTGTTCTTCGGCAAACCACGGTAGGCTCTGAAAAGGAGTTCCCCGCCTTTTTTCGTATCGGTATCCTTGGTCTGGTTCTGAAGTATTTTTTTTGCTTCGGCTAAAATTGAAGTGACCAAACTTCTCTGAGCCTGATAAAGTTTTACAACATCAGGTTTAAGGGCATCAAACTCCTGATGGTCACCTTTTGGGGTCGGGCCACTGATAATGAGTGGTGTACGGGCATCGTCGATCAATACAGAGTCAACCTCGTCAACAATAGCATAATGGTGTTTGCGCTGCACCAGTTCGTCAGGGTTTCCTGTCATATTGTCACGCAGATAATCAAAGCCGAATTCATTGTTGGTGCCATATGTAATATCTGCCTGATATGCTTTACGTCGCGAAGGGCTGTTTGGTTCATGCTTATCAATGCAGTCAACAGTGAGGCCAAGGAACTCGTAAAGCATTCCCATCCACTCTGAGTCGCGTTTGGCCAGATAATCATTAACCGTCACAACATGAACACCCTTTCCTGCAAGTGCATTGAGGTAAACCGGAAGCGTGGCCACAAGTGTTTTTCCTTCACCGGTAGCCATTTCGGCTATTTTTCCCTGATGAAGCACAATACCTCCGATCAGCTGTACATCATAATGAACCATATCCCAGGAAATCATGTTCCCACCCGCAATCCATGAATTGCGGTAGTAGGCTTTATTTCCTCTTATGGAAACATTCTCGCGCGTGGCAGCAAGATTTCGGTCTGCTTCTGTTGCCGTTACCTCAACTTCTTCATTCTCTTTGAACCTTCTTGCGGTTTCACGCACGACAATAAAAGCTTCCGGAAGCAAATCATTCAGGGCTGCTTCTGTTTTTTCGTACTGCTGTTTTTCGAGTTTATCAATTCGCTCGTAGATTTTCTCTTTTTCATCTGCCGACAAATCAGGATTTGCATCAAGCTCAGCGTTAAGGCTTTGCACCTCTGATTGCTCAGCAGCAATCCTTTCCTTGATATAATCCTTAAACTCTTGTGTTTTGGCTCTCAAAGCATCATTATCGAGCACTTTGATGGAATCATATGCTGACAGGGTTTTCTGCAAAAGGGGGTTAATGGCTTTCAGATCACGGCTTGCTTTATCGCCCAGCCATTTTTTAAATATTCCGAACATATAGGTGTAATTTCTTCATTTTGATCAAATATCATTCCTTTTCGGGCTTAACATGCAATTTATTCATGCACACCCATGGATTCACTGCTGCAAAAGTAATGATTTATGATCAGGCCTCTGCTTCAGTTAATGCCCGACAAACGCATCAGACGCCTGACATGTGCCTCAAGACCCTGATCGGGCGACGGGGCCGGAGCCATACCCGACTTATTGCCCGGCAGCAAAATGACAAACTCAGGAAACGACTTAACATTATAATCTTCAAGCACCTGCCATTGATCTGAAAGATTTAGCAAAACCCACTGATATCTGTTTTCTTCGAAGTATTTTCTTGTTTCATGAAATCCTGATCCTGTCGATATCGTAATAATTTGAATTTTACTCCCAAATTGTGTTGAAAGTTCCTGCAGATCATCAAACGCAGCGCGACATGGCTGACAATCTTTTCTTACAAAATTCAATATAGTAATGTTGTCTGTATCTGAAACATTTTTTGACAAATAAATTCTACCGTTTGCATCAGCCAATTCAAATTCAGGGGCCTCTGATCCAAACGAAAGGTGTCCGTTAACCTTTAAGACTCCTGATGCAATCAATTGGTGTTCAATATAATCAGATTCCATGGATGCGTTATTCAATACCTGCCTGATGTGCTCTTGGTTAAACGAACGGTTGAAATATATTTCGTTCAGATTTGCCAGCAATACCAATTCAAGCAATCTGTCATCAGCAGCCAGTGCAGGATCTTTACTCAGCAAATCCTTCATTGATTGAAAACCGGCAGAAAGATTCAGTTTGATATCGTCATGATTCCAGTAGCGGTTGCTCAATATATAGGAATTGAAAACCTGTTGAAAAAGCTCCATGTATTCAACATTATCATACAGCACTATTGATTTCTTCAGGTATTTTTCAATGGCTGCCTCTGTACTCAGTTGACGCAAAGCCAGCTCGAGCGAAGCAATCTTGTATCTGGTGTAATCGGCAACATAAGTATGTGCAAATGTTGGAATTCGCTGTTTAAGCACATGTTGAAGGGTGTCAATAAGTGCGGTTCTGCGTTTTTTATACAGGTCGTTAAAGTGCTGCAGGATAAATGTGTTGATGATCAGGTTTACGGTTTGCAGTTGATCATGTGCGCCCTTATCATTTGCCGAGACCAACTCAAATCTGAGCGGTTCGCGCTCATAATAGGAGTGCAGTTCAAAGTCAGGCTTGTCATCAAGCAATAGATTATAAGTGCAGCCCGGTACCAGCAATATCTCGGCTTTGTCAGGTCCGGCTGCCAAAGTAACCAGTGAAGGACGTTCAAGACTGACCTTCAGCTCGAAACGTCCTCTGAAATCGGTTCTTGCATGTGCAACCAGCTGTTGTGCGTCCGAAACGAGGTCCTCGGTTATGATCAAGCGAATCAGCAATCCCGGCTGGTTTGCCTTACCGCTGATTGTAACATCTTGAGCACTGGCGTTAACTATTATAAGAAATGCGTATAAAAAAATCCACAAACGCAACATGGAAGCTGTTTTTTAGTTTTGAACGCTCTATGGTGTCATCTTATTGTCACGTCCAATCCCTCGGGAACAAACCGACTGACATCGCCCCCGTTTCTGATCAGATCCCTGATGATGGACGAAGTTATCGAAGAATGTTCAGGAAGGCTAAGTAAAAATACTGTCTCGATATCCGGGTGCATCATTTTGTTTACCTGACCTATTCCCCGCTCAAACTCAAAGTCGGCAGATGTACGCAAGCCCCGCAATATGTACCGGGCACCCACGGAACGGCAGAAATCAACGGTTAAGCCTTCATAACTGGCAACGCTGATCTGTGGAAAAGATGAGAAGATACTCCTGATCCACTCCATTCGTTTTTCTACGGAAAAAAAATACTGCTTCAGGGCATTTACCCCAACGGCAACGACAATTTCGTCAAACAAAGGCAACGATCTAAGCACAAGCGATTGATGGCCTCTCGTAAGCGGATCGAACGAACCCGGAAACACGGCAACTCTTTTCATATGGGAATGAATTTCCCGCAAAGATAATTCTGATTGTACAATAACCGACTTTTGTCAAACCAGTAGATGATGTAACGGAAAAAACAGCATAGTTTTAATGAGATTGCATCAGCTTCTTTTTGGCAAAAAAGCAACGAATAATGAGACCAGAGTCGTTCATGCCTGCTGATTGCACCACGATTTCATCGGAAAAGGCTTCCCGATGCAAAACCACAAAATCATCATCTATCAGTTCAGGAATCTGTAGGGGCAAATCCGATATCTTTGTATGACGTGCAGGCCTTAAATGGCAGACTCCGTCTCCGGATTGCACCTTAAAAACAAGGTTATCATACTGAAGATTAAACAACTGAACGGTTTTTCCATTCTGGAAAACTTCGATGCCTGTAAGCTGAAAGTTTCTGTATGTGCGGTTGAAATCCGGCACGGGCAGAAGTGTAATAAGTCCGGCCGAAAACAGCACCACCGTGTTGATTAATAAAACATACATTGGCTTTTCAATGATCACCCTGGCCACTTTTTTTGCCAAAAATAAACCTGCTATATTGCCGGAATGAGAAAATTACTTTAGATTATCGTTAGTAAAATGTTAACAAAGAAACACTTTGTATATATTTATAAATCTGCGAATTATATCGGAATGTGTTAACTACATGGTTCGCAATATGGTTACATCGGGTGAAATTTACAATTTGTTAATCAATTACAATGTGCAAATCATCAATGACTTGTGTAATTTTACAGACTCAAAGTTACTTTTGTAATATCGTTTTTATGAAAACCCTGCTGATCGTTCGTCATGCAAAATCCTCCTGGGAATATCCGGAGTTGCCCGACCATGAGCGGCCCTTGCTCGAAAAGGGAAAGAAAAGGACCAGAAAAATAATTGAGTTTTTGCAAAGTAAAAACATTGTTCCTGACTTTGTTATCAGCAGTTCAGCAATACGGTCACGTGAAACAGCGCGCTATATCGCCAAGGCATTAGGCTATCCCACTTCTGAAATTAAGCTCGATCCCAGCCTCTATCATGCCGACAGTCATCTGTTGTTTGATCAGTTTATGGATCTGTCCGATGACTATACAACCCTTATGATGGTCGGACACAATCCAACGCTCACCAATTTTGTCAATCATTTTCTGCAACCACCCATTGATTGGCTGCCCACTTCCGGTGTGGTATGCCTTACCTTCGATACCGACAGATGGGAAAAAATCCGAACAGCTCCTGTCACCGTGGAGTTTGTGGTATTTCCCAAACTTCTGAAAGCCGACTGAACATTGTAACATCCAATTGTATGCCTACTAAAAGACCCAAATCTATCCAGCGTGAAATCAGCTGGCTACAGTTCAATGCCCGTGTGCTTCAGGAAGCTATCGATCCGGCTAACCCTCTTATCGAACGCCTGCGATTCCTTGGTATTTTTTCAAACAACCGGGATGAATTTTTCCGGGTCAGAGTGGCTACTCTGAGAAGACTTAAAGCATTTGGGAAGGAAAAAAGTGAAGGACTGAGTTACGACCCGGCTAAAGTTCTGAAAGAAGTCAGAAAACTGGTAGAAGAGCAGGAAAGCATATTCACTGAAACATATTTTAAAATTGTTCAGGAGTTGCGTGACTCAGGAATCCGTATTATCGGACTTGAGGAGATGTCTGCTGTTCAGGGCACTTTTGTCAAAGAGTATTTCAGAGAAAAGGTTCATCCTAACTTGTTCCCTATAATGCTTAGTGAACTGAAAGACCCTTACAGCCTGAAAGATAACTCAATCTACCTTGCTGTTGTTTTAAAACAACAGAATAATCCGCATGTGAGCGATTATGCACTCATAAAGGTTCCAACCAGTGTTGTTTCCAGATTTCTGATTCTGCCCAGGATAGACGAAAACTATCATGTTCTGTTGCTCGATGACGTGATCCGGTTCAATCTGGGCGACATTTTCCTTCCCTTTGGCTATGATATTTTTGAGGCATATGCCATGAAGTTCACCCGAGACGCTGAGATGGATATCGACAACGACGTTTCGAAAAGCTTCATCGAAATCATGTCGGAAAGCCTCAAACAACGCAAACGAGGTGTCCCTGTTCGTTTTGTTTACGACAAAACCATGCCTGACATCCTTCTCAACCTTTTGTTAAAAAAATTTAAAATCAACAGGGATGATGCATTAAGAGGAGGTGGCAGATACCACAATTTCAGAGATTTTATGGGTTTTCCGGGAATAGGAGATAAACAACTCTATCATATTCCCCAACCACCGCAACGACATCCCGACCTCCCGCTGAATAAGAGTATTCTGAGTGTTATCAGACAAAAAGACCTCTTGCTCCATTTCCCGTATCAAACATTTACGCATATCATAGACTTATTGAGAGAGGCTTCAATTGACCCGCAAGTGCGCTCTATAAAAATGACATTATACCGTACGGCAAGCAACTCCAACGTTATCAATGCATTGATCAATGCTGCCCGAAACGGAAAGTCGGTAACAGTATTCCTCGAACTTCAGGCACGTTTTGATGAGCAAGCCAACATAATGTGGTCAGAAAAACTCAGAGAAGAAGGTGTAAAAATCATCAAAAGCATACCGGGTTTCAAGGTGCACAGCAAGCTTTTATTAATCAGGCGAAAAGAATCCGGCAAAAACATTTACTATTCTAATATCAGCACGGGTAATTTCAACGAATCCACAGCAAAGGTGTATTCGGACACCAGCTTGCTCACCTGTGATGAACGCACTGGAATAGAAGTAGATCAGATGTTTCAGCTTTTTGAAATGCCCTACAGCCCCCCTGTGTTTCGCAAATTAATTGTGTCACCATATTCGATGCGAACCCACTTCATTAAACAAATCAACAACGAAATAAAAAACGCAAAATTAGGCAAAGAGGCATGGATCATCATTAAAATCAACAATTTAGTTGATGAAGGAATGGTCAGAAGACTCTATCAGGCAAGTCAGGCCGGCGTGCAGATTGATATACTATGCAGAGGGATTTGTGTACTTGTACCCGGTGTTAAAGGATTAAGCGAAAACATCAGGGTTCGCAGTATTGTCGATCGTTACCTCGAACACAGCAGACTTCTGGTTTTTGCCAATGGCGGCGTACACAAATACTATATGACCTCTGCCGACTGGATGGTAAGGAACCTCGATCATCGTTTCGAAGTTGCCAATATGATCAATGACCCTTCACTACAGCAGGAAATAATGGATATTATCAAGTTCCAACTTTCGGACAATTGTAAGTCGCGACTGATTAACGATCGAGAAACAAATAAATATTACCGCGATGGTAAAGCACCGGTTCGCTCTCAGGAGCAGATTTATGCATATTTTGCTGAGAAGGTTGAACAACAACTTAAACAACAATACTTCTAACCATATAAATAACTGGAATCAAATAACTTAAATGTTGTTTTCAAGCATAATAGGACCTAACTCATCTTTAATCGACCTGAATGAAAGTCCGAGAATCAAAGGCAATGACTCGGGCGGCACCCAATCAGCTGATTGAATTCCTTCAGAAATCTGAGGGATCGTCCGTGGTCTGTCATCTTCCTGACAAAGCATTGCGAACCATGAGGTTTCCTTCATTATCCACTTTTGTTCGGCCTGATAAATGTGGTAGGTTTTAATCAATTCTCCAAGCAATACCAAATCTGTGACTGATGTTTCCTCTTCTACTTCGCGAAGGGCACAAATGCTTGTCTGTTCATGCTTTTCGATGTGGCCTTTTGGAAGATCCCAATGTCCGTTACGATAAATAAAAAGCCATTCTCCAAGTTTATTGCGCACCAATCCACCGGCTGCTTTCTCATATATAAAACAAGACGAAAAATGCTCCAGCAAAACTTCACTATTTTCGTTTGAAACAACAACCAGGTCTCGCCTGTTCTGTGCAAGATTGTGAAACAAATCCGTACGAAACTGCTCAAAATCTTTAAATTTAATCAGAACATCATTGGAAAAAAAATCATTACTGTTAATAAATCCCCTAAGGCTGATACATCGGTTGCCATAAAATACTTTATACATTTGCACCATGATTATTACTGAAGAATCTGCATTGACCGTTGCCGGACATTTGCTACAAATTAAAGCAATTAAACTTAATCCAGCACATCCTTTTACCTGGGCCTCCGGATTGAAAAGTCCGGTTTATTGCGATAATCGGATTATTTTATCTTATCCAAAGCTCAGAACATTTATCCGACAAGAGTTTGCAAAGATTATTTCGGAAAAATATGATAAGCCTGATTTGATTGCTGGTGTGGCAACGGGCGGCATTGCCCCAGGAGTGCTGGTAGCTCAGGAATTGGGGCTCCCCTTTGCCTACGTAAGAACAGAAAAAAAGACGCATGGCATGAGCAATCAGATTGAAGGTGTGGTTGAAGCAGGGCAGGCAGTGGTTGTGATCGAAGATTTGGTTTCGACCGGAAAAAGCAGCCTCCTCTCCGTTGATGCTCTTCGTGAAGCTTCTGCAACGGTTAAAGGCATGTTAGCCATCTTCACTTATGGCCTCGATATCGCAGAGCAGAACTTCGAGAAAGCCAATTGCGAATTAACTACCCTTACTGATTTTGAAACCCTGCTAAAAAAGGCAATTGATGAAAACTACATCTCTGACAAGGATTTGAAATCGCTTATGTTGTGGAGGATCAATCCTCAGGAATGGTCTGACAAACACTCCCGCTGACACTTATGATTCTTGAAAGCGACAACATCCGACTAAACCATAAGCCTGCAGAAGTTTTTGCCTTTGTAAGCAACCCGGCAAATCTGGGCATTTTAATGCCGGATCAGGTAATCAACTGGAAAGCAACATCCAACGGCTGCTCTTTTACCATTCAGGGAATGACTGATCTTGAACTTGAAGTTAAAGACAACCGGCCAGACTCTTTTTTCAGCATGACACCTAAAGGGCGAACACCTTTTCCATTTACACTCGCTGTACGCATTGAGGAAGCCGGAACAGAATCCCAGGTAGTGTTCTTCATTGATGCTGACCTTAACCCCATGATGGCCATGATGGCCAGGAGGCCATTGCTCAATCTGGTGCAGATAATGGCAAAGAAACTTGCCCAGACTACTTTCTGATTATTGCCATCATAAGAATACGAGCTCGCCAAAGCCGACATTTATTGTTTCCCCGTTCTCTTTCTCCAGTTCAAGCCGGCCATATTCAGCCACACCACGAATACACGCACGAACACGCTCGCCTGAAACCTTGAATTCGTTCCAGCAATTTAGTTTATACAGGCATTTATGGTATTCTACTTCGAGTTGTTTTCTCAACATCGGATCAATCGGATACTTCAATTTCTGATCAATGGCACATAGTAATTGACGAGATAAAACATTTGTGTCATGAATCTTACCCGTAATCTGTGTGAGTGAAACCGGTGCAGGAATACTGTCAGGAAAATGAGTTTGGTTCACATTCAGGCCAACACCAATTATAGTCCATTGTAGTTCACTTCCAGAAATAATGTTCGAAATCAGCATTCCTGAAAGTTTACAGTTATCAATATAGATATCATTGGGCCACTTGATCTTTAGTCTTTCGGGGGCAACCACATTTCGAAGCACAGAAAGTATCCCTAACGAAACAGCCTGTGTTATAATAAATTGCTTTTCAGGCGTAATTCCCTTCGGTTTTAGCCCAATGCTGAACAAAATATTTTGGTTTGCCTCGCTGTGCCAGCTGTTGCCTCCCTGGCCCTTACCCTGCTCCTGATAACCGGCACGGATAAAAAACTGGTCCGGAGCCGTATTGCCCGAAATAAGCTCAGCTGCAAGCGCATTTGAAGACACAACACTATCAATGTAGATACAGCTATATCCGCAAAACTCTTCATCCCATTTCATAGTCGAGATTTGATCACAAAGTTCGTTAAAAGCTTTGTGATTATATCGAACATGTTTCTCCGATTTTAGTTAAAAGAAAAGAAACAAGACAATGTGTCATGAAAATCAGCAATTATTTCTATTTCAACACGAGACAAGGAAAACCAGACCGACTGTATGTAAAACATAAAGTTCTGCACACTTTCCTGATCAGGTTCATGTGACCGGCTATAAATATTCTGATCACGAAGCAAACCAAAAAACAGTAATTTTGTTGATTATTTAATGATTAATTCATTCTTAATGAGAAAACGACACCTAACAGATGACACCGATGTAATTCATGAACTGGTGATAAAAACCATGCAGGACAAAAAAGCCATAGGGATCACCAGCATGAACCTCAAGAGTATTCATACAGCAGTGACTGACTATTTTATCATATGTCATGGAACATCCAAAACTCAGGTTGATGCAATAGCTCAGGCAATATTGGAAGATGTAAAGAAAGAATGTGGTGCTATGGCATATGCAAAAGAAGGATTTGAAAATTCGGAATGGATTTTGATAGACTATGTTGACGTGGTTGTACATGTGTTTCTTGAAGGCACGCGTTCGTTTTACCAGCTCGAAAAGCTATGGGCTGACGCTGAGACAACGACATATTCAGACGACAATTAATATAGCAAATAGTATTTCGGTTTTTGTGAGAAAATAAATTTATGACGGAAGAAAGAAAAGAGGGGCAGAAACCTCAGAATTCTCAGCAGAAAGGCACTCCCAACAAGCCTAAGTTTAACTTTTACTGGATTTATGCGCTTTTGGCCATTGTGTTCATTGGTTTACAAATCATGAACTGGGATACCGGTGCGGAAACAACTGACAAAGGCACTTTACTGAAAATGCTTCGTGAACAGGACATTGAAAAAATAGATCTGGTCAACAAAGAAATTGCAGAAATATATTTGAAAGCGGAGAGCAAAGGAAAATACATCAAAGAAGAAGGTGGAGGACTAACAAGCAATATCGGGGCAGCAAAGCCGGACTTCATTTTCAGAATCGGATCGGTAGAAGGTTTCGAAAAAGACATCCTCAGCGCACAAGAGGGCAATCAAAGTCCTGTTTACATTAATAATGTAACCCGAAGAAACTGGGGTGGAGAAGTTTTGGGATGGGTGCTTCCGATCCTTATTCTGATCGGTGTTTGGTTTTTTATCATGCGGATGATGAGTCGCGGTGGCGGAGGCCCCGGAGGTCAGATCTTCAACATTGGCAAATCGAAAGCACAGCTTTTTGACAAAAACAGCACCAGCGTTAATGTAACATTTAAAGATGTTGCCGGACTTGAAGAAGCCAAGATCGAGATCATGGAAATTGTTGATTTCCTCAGAAATCCCGAGAAATATACCCGATTGGGAGGAAAAATTCCAAAGGGAGTTCTGCTGGTTGGCCCTCCGGGTACAGGAAAAACTCTTCTGGCCAAGTCAGTTGCCGGTGAGGCTCATGTACCATTCTTTTCTATCTCGGGCTCTGACTTTGTTGAAATGTTCGTTGGGGTAGGCGCATCGAGGGTTCGCGACTTGTTTAAACAGGCAAAAGAGAAATCGCCTTGTATCATCTTCATTGATGAAATTGATGCCATAGGACGAGCCAGAGGAAAAAATCCTGCAACCGGAGCCAATGATGAGCGCGAAAACACACTCAATCAGTTATTGACTGAGATGGATGGATTTGGAACCAATTCAGGGGTAATAGTTTTGGCTGCCACCAACCGTGCCGATATTCTTGATCGTGCGCTCATGCGGGCAGGCCGCTTCGACAGACAGATATACGTTGAATTGCCTGACCTGGAAGGAAGGAAGGAAATATTTACGGTGCACATGAAGCCCCTAAAACTTGATAATAGCGTTGACAGGGACTTTCTGGCCAAACAAACACCCGGTTTCTCCGGAGCCGACATTGCCAATGTGTGTAACGAAGCAGCCCTGATCGCAGCACGCCATGGACACGAACAGATCCAAAAACAGGACTTTCTGGACGCTATAGACCGTATTATCGGCGGCTTAGAAAAGAAGAACAAAATTATCAGCCCCTCCGAAAAAAAGGTCATTGCATACCATGAGGCAGGCCATGCCACTGTGAGCTGGCTTCTCGAACATGCACATCCTCTGGTTAAAGTTACCATTGTGCCCCGCGGTAAATCATTGGGCGCTGCCTGGTACCTGCCTGAAGAAAGACAAATAACTACCACCGAACAGCTTTTCGATGAAATGGTAGCAACCCTCGGAGGCAGAGCTGCTGAAGAAGTAATTTTTGGAAAAATTTCGACCGGAGCACTAAACGATCTGGAGAAAGTGACCAAACAGGCTTATGCAATGGTTACTTACTACGGTCTGAGTAAAAAAATCGGAAACGTCAGTTTCTATGATTCAACAGGTCAGCAGGAATTCGCGTTTAACAAACCTTTCAGCGAAAAAACTTCTGAAATCATTGATAAAGAAATCAGCGATCTTGTCGAAAAAGCCTATCAAAAAGCGGTTGCACTCCTTAAAGAACATCAGCAAGGACTGTCATTACTGGCAGAAAAGTTACTTGAAAAAGAGGTTATTTTCGGCGAAGATCTTGAAACTGTTTTTGGAAAACGGCCCTGGATTAAAGATTATGATACAGTTCCCGTAAAAAAGGAATTGCCATTAACAGATCTGCCGGTCGAATCTGCCACTGAAAACACCCCTGCTGCTGCTTCTCAGAATGAGATTTCCTGAAAAGCTGTAACATACAATATCTTTGTTGCATGAAAGAAAGCACTAACCGCGAACAGATCCTTACCAACATCAGAAATGCTCTTATTGAAGTGAGCGAAATGCCTTATCCTGATATCGATATGGGCGCGGAAGTATTTATCAGACAAGATGACAGCGATGGGCTGGAAGTTGTTTTCGCACGTGAACTGATCGCTGCAGGCGGCAAATTTGTTTATAATGAAAATGAAAAAGCTTTTCTGGAGTTTTTAAGCGACCTTATAGATAAAAATTCCTGGCCACCAATATGGTGTACCAGCGAACGTATATCTAATCTGCTTCATGCCGGAAATATACCCTTTGTGACAGAAATGCCCGAGCACACTAAAGTTAGCATGAGTTCATGCGAGAAACTGATTGCCCGCACCGGAAGTGTGCTTGTGTCATCTTCCGACACACACAGCAGGAGTGTTTGGGCTATACCCGATATTCATCTCGTGATCTCCTACTCATCTCAGGTTGTGTTGTCACTTAAAGAAGCAATTGCCGATCTTAAAATCAAATATAAGGGAGCATTCCCATCACAGGTAACAGTTGTTACAGGACCAAGCCGTACAGCAGATATTGAAAAAACACTGGTTATGGGAGCACACGGCCCAAAGGAATTGTATGTTTTCATGATCGATGATTTTTAGGTTACTAATTATTTAAAAGTTGATATGCCTGAAATCAATTTCTTAATAACAAAGATGTTCCCGTGTCATGAATAATTTTATCAGCAGAACGCTTTCAGGCATTGTATTCGTTGTACTTATAATTGGATCGATCTTTATTTCACCTTTTCTGTTTATGGGATTGATGTTTTTCGTAAACATAGTTGGAATATTGGAAATGAATAAACTAGCTTCATCTGAGAAGGATCAGCCAAAGCAGTTTTCGTTCAATGTAATTTCTAATTCATTGTTTTTTATATTACTTGCATTGGCTGGATTGGGTGTCATCGGTTATAAATGGCTGGCAGCTGCATTTTTAATGGTTTATATACCATTCTTCATAGCGCTGTATCTGCCCAAATATGCAGCTAATCGCCAACATGGTTCCTTTTGGATTTCACTTTTCTACGTATCCATACCAAGCGGGCTCTTACTTTACTTCTATAACAACCAAATTCTTGGAGGTATTGCCGGCCCTTATTTGTTGCTCTTTTTGCTGGTTTTGATATGGGCAAACGATGTTTTTGCCTACCTCACAGGCATCTGGTTGGGAAAAAACAGGCTGTTTGAGCGGATCTCGCCAAAGAAAAGCTGGGAGGGGGCCGCAGGAGGCCTGATCATGACTTTGGTGGTTTCGTGGATTGTTTATCGTTTCAGTGAATTTATGCCTTTCTGGCGGCTTGCCGGAATGGCTGTTGTTGTTGCGGTTTCGGCAATCTTTGGTGACCTGATCGAGTCAATGCTCAAACGGCAGGCAGGTGTTAAGGATTCAGGAACGCTAATACCGGGGCATGGAGGTGTACTTGACCGTTTTGATGCCACATTTTTCGCCACTCCCTTTGTATTTGTATATCTAATATTGACATCCGGCCTATGAAAATCCATAAAGAAGGTCATAAGATTATTGGAGGACTTTTTCTCGCCTCTATTTTAGCTGTTTTGATATTGACATTTTTAGCACAAGAATTTCCAATTCTTTTCAAGACGTTTCTTTTTTTGTTGATTTCCCTGAATATCTGGGCTATCAGCTTCTTCAGAGTACCATCCAGAATTCCGCTCCTTGACGAAAATCTGGTTATTTCTTCGGCCGATGGAAAAGTTGTGGTTATAGAAGAGGTTGAAGAAAAAGAGTTCTTCAAAGAGAAAAGAATTCAGGTTTCCGTTTTTATGTCGCCTTTCAATGTCCATGTCAATTGGTATCCTATTAGCGGTAAGGTTGTTTACGCTCGTTACCATCCCGGAAAATTTCTGGTGGCCTACCATCCGAAATCTTCAGAAGAGAACGAGCGAAGTTCGATCGCTGTTGATCAGGGAAACAACAGGAACGTGCTGATCAGACAAGTAGCCGGATTTTTAGCGCGCAGAATAGTTTATAAAGCCAGAGAAGGTCAAATGGCTTTGCAAGGCGATGAATTCGGCATGATTAAGTTCGGATCCCGTGTTGATTTCTATCTTCCGCCAGATGCGGAAATTCTGGTAAAGGTTGGCGATAAAGTTAAAGGAAACCAGACTCCATTGGCTCGATTCGGTCATTTAAACCAACAAAACTTTTAATTCATCAAGTGAGTTTATCTCAAATGTTGGCCTGTGCCAGTGTTGTTCTTTTAATGGATTAAAGTAAACCGTATCCATACCTGCTTTTGTTGCACCCTCAATATCTACCAGCAAATCGTCTCCAATCATGATGCTTTCTTCGGGATGGGCTTCAGCCTTATGCAGCGCCAGATCAAATATGCCTCGATCAGGTTTTTTTACCCCCGCCTCTTCGGAAGTTGTAACCGACAAAAAGAATCTTCTTAGTCCTGATTGTTCCAGCTTGGTATGCTGAACCTCTTCAAACCCGTTAGTTATCATATGCAAATGATAATGCTTTTGAAGACAGGAAAGCACTTCTTCAGTATGAGGAAACAAAAACACATTGCGGGGTGAATAAAACACGTAATCATCAGACATCTGAGCTGCCAATGCAGGATTATCAATTCCGAAGGATTGCAAAGTCAATTTGAATCTAACATCTCTCAAAAAAGCCTTCTCAATGCTTCCCTGTCGGTATTGATCCCACAACCTTTCATTGTGTCCTGAGAACACTTCCATGAATTCTTCAACCGAAGCAATCCCATGCTCATGCAAAGAATAACGACTGTAAATATCTTTGAACGTTTGCAGAGCACTGGCATCAAAGTCCCATATGGTTCGGTCAAGGTCGAAAAAAATATGTCTGTACTTTCTTTCCGCGTGGCGTATATCTCTCACAAATAATAATTTAAAAGTTCATAAGTAATCGCAGATTCATTTGCCGGAACCATTCAAAGAGCAACACCGCTGCAGCATGGCTGACATTCAAAGAACGTGTTGGCCCGGGGACGGGAATATACACTGCCATATCGGCCTGCTCAAGAATTTGTCCGCATATCCCTGTCCTCTCGTTTCCCACAATCAAGACCATGCACTCTGGAAGCACAGCATCAAAGATGGAAACAGCTCCGGCAGCTGTTTCAAGTGCAACAATTTTATATCCAAAAGGAACTATTTTGCCCATATTTGTCTCCTGAGAGAACCTCCATGGAATATTTCCGGCACTACTCGCCGCGGCATACTTTATCCGGCTTATTTTTTGAATAGCTTCACCGAGAAATATTACTTCCAAAGCACCAATATTGTCTGCCAGACGTATCAATGCACCCATATTCTCAGGAGTACGAAGATGATCAGCAATTACCACTGGTGCGTGCATTGATGAACGAAAGTTATCAGATTGATGCTGAAAAAACTCGTTTGACGGGATATATTTCATGGTGCAAAATAACGAAAAAGGCCGGCTTGCATTGCAGGCCGGCCTTTTTATATACAAACCAATAGTTTATTCAACCATGATTTTGTGGGTTGTGTTTCCGTTAGAAGTTTCAATCTGAACGAAATAGATTCCTTTTTCAAAACCAATAGTGCTGATTGCTGCTTCATTGTTCAGGAAGCTGCCATCGAAGACAACCTGTCCGAGGGTATTGCTGATAATCACGCGGTTAATGGTTGCATTCGACTTCAGATTAATCATATCTTGTGTGGGATTCGGGTAGCTGTAAACAAATGTTTTATCCCCGATTTCATTAACACCTACCAACACTGTCACCAAAACATTGATGATGATATGCTCATTGGTGAGGTCGTTGCTGCGTACATGAAGTTTTCCCTTATGTACTTGCAATGGAGCCAACATGGTTGCATCAATTCCAATCTCAAGAGTAACATTTTCACCACCTTCAATAGCTCCTTCGGATGGATTTACCGAGAGCCAAACCGGACCGGCAGTACCGGTAAGCAATCCACGGATGTTCCAGTTGTAAGGCAAAGTTTCGCTGAGATATCCCCAACCCGGGCCTGTTGAAATCCAACGGCCATCCTGAATCATCGGGCCAGCATCGCAACCGGCAGGGAAGATTCCGGCAGGCTGATTCATCCAATATCCAATCCACAGTTCAGAACCATCAATATAAACAGGTTCATTAAGTGTTATAGTATTCCAGAAGGCCGGAATGGGTGTAAATGCCTGTTCGTAGAGCAATTCACCGGCACCGGGAACATTAAAGGAACCGATTCCATAAATCTGAATTTTATGCGCATCAGCGGGCTCATTGATGAAAACATCAACCGATGTGAGGTACATTCCATTGTATTGTTCCATCATGGATGACGGGAAACGGGCAGCAACGCGCCATGCAGCAGCACCTGTCAGACCAATGGCACTATTGTTGTCTCCATCATAGTTCAGCACAACCTCATCCCTGTTGGAAGGATTGCTCGAAGCAGGTTTTGCATTGGGATCCAATTGCATTACTTCGTTGCCCTTACCACTGGAGAGAGATGGTTTCAGACTGGCTTTCAGCGCAGATGCGGGTTCATCATAGGTATTTACCACTTCAAATTCAAGAGTGCTTTCGCCAACATTAGCCAACACTTTTTCGCGGGTGGTTGTTTCACCTTCCTCAATTGTGGCAATGATTGGTGCTGTATTTATGTCAATTACCGGATCAAGTGAACCCATTTCGAGGATAATATATTCTACATCGTCAAAATAGTACTTCGGTGTTTCACCTGTTGGTGCGCCGGCATAGAAATTGACTGCTCCGAGCTGGTTGGTACCCGGTTCGCCTTGTGCCTGAAGACTAAACTGCCATTCGTGAATAAGAACTCCATTGATATAAACCTGTGCCCAGTCTTCATCGAGGTCAATAATATTCTCGATCGGGAACCATTCATTCTGTGTGTAGGTGAATAATGCTGCATTGGCTCCGCCTGCATTCATGTATGCATCACCTGTTGCTGTAAAGTAAACTTCAAATGCCCATTCCACACCGGGAGCTTCAAAATGCTGAAAATTATAATAAGCTCCAAAACCACTGGGAACATAATAGTTGAAATTAACCTGATACTTTCCACTGGTTTTATTGCCAAGCTTTAATACGAGGTCAGAAACACCATCAACTTTAACCGATTTAACAGGAGAACTGGCTTGTTCAGAAACGATCAAAGCATCTTCGTTTGTTCCTGGAGCATTTGACCAGGTTGTCCAAAATTCAGGATTCGATTCAGCAATGTATTCATTTACTTCATATGATTCGAAATCATCATTATAGATATACAAAACTCCGCCACCTTCGGTGTTGATAACCACGTCATCAACCATGAAGATGAAAGCATCGTTCGAAACACACTGTATGCCGACATAGATATTTTGATTGTCATAATCGCTCAGGTCGAAAGTGAACTCTTGCCATGCATCTGCAGGAGCTGTGATGTAATTGGCTCCCGAAATAATGGTAAAGCTTGCAGGATCTGTATCGGTTGTTGAAACACCAACTTTGAAGCGCTCGAGACCGTACTCATCTGTGTAGGATTTCGCAAAGAACGAAATAGAAGAGTTGTCGCCCAGAGGAGTCAGCGGAGTAATCAACCAGTCGTTGTTTGGAGGAGTGACTGATGCAAAACAGGCAGCAAACTTATCACCTGTATGGGGTTGGATCGCATTATCATCAGTCATCGGGGGTACCGTCTGAGATGGGTTAAATACGATGTAAGCCATTGGAGAATAAGCATTTGGAAACTCAATGCCCGAAAACCCATAAGTGGCCGATCCGTCAACATCAACGGTTGTCCAGGGGCTCAAATTCAAGGTGAAATCATCAAAATCCTCAAAGCCTTCATCGACATTGTTCACCGTATAATTAACGGGTTGTGAAGGAATAAAGGTTGCCACTCCGGTGGGAGCTTGCTTTTGAGGCCCTGCAACCCGCTTGTTCAGCTGAGCTTGAGCAGTAAAGGCCAAAAAAACAACACTTAGGAATAAAACAGTAAACTTTTTCATGGATGTTAATTTTGGTTACTAAATAGGTTTAGATGTACAAAGGTAAAATAATGATCAAAGGTTTGCAAAAAACTTGAAAAATATCTGCACCTTTCAGACGAATGATTGAACCTTCACAACTCAGATTAACATAGAAATATTCTATAATCAAGTCAAAATGAATGCAAACACTATTAGATACATACAATCAGCAAAAAGTACTCTGATCAGAGATCTCAAAAAATATGTGCACTCTTAATTACTGAACTGATTTAGATCGCACAAAATACCTTGTCTGGTGTTTCTTGATTTCATTTCGTTCCTGATCAGATTCAGCAGCTGGTCATAACGAAGCCTGCTCCATGGTGCTTTGTGCAAAAAGGCAGGAGGCACCTCACCGGCAAAGCGTTCAATGGCTATTGATGGGTTAATCCTCTCTGTGTAGCTGATTATGAATTCAATATATTCTTCAAGTGTAAACTGAAGAAAAATATCCGGATTTTGCAGGAATTCTTTTTCCATCACAGTATTTCTTATAATCTGTAGTTGGTGAAATTTGACACTACTAACAGGCAAACCTGAAATTATTGCGGCGGATTCAATCATCATCTCTTTTGTTTCGCCGGGCAATCCAAAAATAAGATGAATGCCTACATGTAGTCCGGCAGTGGCGGCCATTTGAATGGCAGAGATAGAGGTTCCAAAATCATGTCCCCGTTTAATCCGCAACAAGGTCTGGTCATAAATACTTTCAACACCTAACTCCAGCAGAACAATTTCTGACTTTGAAAGATTGGCAAGATAATCAATCAGCTCGGTGTCGATACAGTCTGGTCTGGTGCCTATTGCCAGACCTGAAACTCCGGGTACCTTCAGGGCTTCATGATACAACTTGTCAAGCTCCTCAATAGGTTTGTAGGTGTTTGAATATGCCTGAAAATATGCAAGATAGTCTTCTGCCCGACGGTAACGCTTTCGATGGAATTCCATCCCTTCCTCTAATTGCTGTCTGACAGTTTTTGTTGGGGTGCAGTATGAAGGATTAAAGGCATCATTTATGCAAAAGGTACATCCGCCAACACCTTTGGTTCCATCCCTGTTGGGACAGGTAAATCCTGCATCAACACTTATTTTCTGAACCCTTCTGCCATACTTTTTTTTCATCATGGCTGAAAAGGAATAAAAAGGCTCATTATCGCCCCACGGGTATAATGCTGCAGACTGGTTCATCTGTGCAAAACTACATCCATATTCGATGCACCTTTAGAAAAAAAAGAAAGCAGCCCGTCAACCGGACTGCTTCTCATTTATCAGTATAATTCGTTTACTTGGCTACCCTTTCGAGCCAGCTGACCATAGCAAACATGATGATCATTGAAGCAAGACAAACGACTACAAAAACAGACCATGTAACTGAAATGGAGATGGTTTCGTACATCATTGCTCCCAGGAACAGTGATCCGTTACCAACAGCGGTTGCTGCGAGCCAGCCTCCCTGCATCAAACCCTGAAGGTGTGCAGGTGCTACCTTTGACACGAACGAAAGACCCAGCGGAGAAATAAATAACTCGGCAACAGTAAGTATGAAATATACACCAAACAGGAGCCATGGCGTTACTTTCTGAATATCAGGCAATCCACCCATTTCCTTAACCTCTGTAAACAATGGCAGACCGATGGAACCTATTGCCATCACAACAAAAGCCAAGCCGGCAATACCCATGCCAATGGCAATTTTCTTAGGCGTTGATGGCTCCTTTCCTCTTTTAGCCAGAGCGCTAAAAATATAAATGATAACAGGAGTCAAAAATACCACAAGGAAGGGGTTAATTGATTGGAAGGTCTCAACAGAGGGGAATATTCCTCCAAGGAGCGTGTAGTCCTTGGCAAACATTGTCAGAGTAAGTCCGTTCTGATGGAAGGAGAACCAGAAAAAGATCACGATTCCGAACACGGCAAACAAGGCCAAAATGCGCTGCTTAATTTCTTTGGCATCTTGCCTGATCTGGTCAGCAGACATGGCAACTTTTGTTTTGGCTTGTGGATTAGGCAGCATTTTTTTGCTGAAAAGGAAAATGAACAGGGAAATAATCATAGCGCCCACTGCTGTAAGGAAAGCATAGTGGAAACCTGTATTGAAAGCATCCAGATATTTTGTGCTGAAATCAGCCAGATTTGCAGGTACTGATCCAGATACAGAAGTAGCCAGTTCCATAAATCTGCCGTCAACAACATCCTGCGACATTTTTCCATCCAGGTATTGGTGGCAAAGACCTGGAAGCTCTGCGTTGTAAGAATATCCCTGCATCTTGACGAATGCATTTCTTACCCATGTTGCCATCAGGGGCGAAAACATTGCACCTACATTAATGAACATGTAGAAAATCTGAAATCCGGCATCACGTTTGTCGCGATATGTATCGTTATCGTACATCTGGCCGACAACAGCCTGTAGATTGCCCTTAAACAATCCGTTTCCAAAGGCAATAACCATCAAAGCACCGAGTGCAATATACTTGGTTGTAATAAGAGCCGGAGTAGCCAGTAAAAAGTAACCAATAGTCATGGTAAGCAATCCAACAATGATCGTCCCCTTGTAATTACGTAACTTATCGGCAATTAAACCACCTACAAGTGCCAACACATAAATTGAAGCATAGAAGATGGAGTAGAGTTTTCCTGCTTCTGTGCCTGAAATGTTGAATTTCGACATTAGGAACAGGATAAGAATTGCCATCATCGTGTAAAAACCGAAACGCTCGCCCATGTTCGACAAGGCGGCAGGCAACAGGCCTTTTGGATGTCCTTTAAGCATAAAATTTAAGTTGTTAGTTATACATGAATTTAATGAATCCTCAGATTGAACCAGACATAAAGCCCACAAAAATAGACAAAAAAGAATCCAAAACAAGGAAAAAAGCAAGCATCGGGAAGCATCGCCAATTTAGCGGATTCGGATGTATGTCCGGAGCCGGTTAAAGACTGTAAAATCTGATCATTTTGCTTCGATCCGAATTATTTGCCATGTGCAACATATCAAATCAACTCCAGATCAATAATGCATGTGATCATGTATGCTCTCGACACCCTGACACATGATCAAAAGCGACCTCATGTCTGTTTAAGTTAAGAAAAAAATGTAATATTTTTAATGCTCAATCGTCTATGAAGTAAGATGACCGCCAAAGTATTTTTAGAGCAGTTTATGCCTTACCATGACAGGATTTACCGGTTAGGTCTTAGACTACTTGGAAATCAGGCTGACGCAGCTGATTTGGTTCAGGATGTGTATGTTAAACTCTGGAATATGCGCCATCAGATGATGCACTATAACAACACCGAGGCCTTTGCCATGACCATGACAAAAAACCTTTGCTACGACAGACTCAGGTCTTCTGAAAGGCGTACCATCAGCTTAAATCCGCAACAAGTGATTGTTGAAAATATTAGTCCTGACAAAATCCTGGAATATAGTGAAACGCACCAATCAATTGAAGAGTTTATTAGCCGGCTTCCGGAAGTTCAACAACTGGTTATGCATCTTCGTGATATCGAAAATTATGAATTTGAACACATTGCAGAAGTTACCGGACTTAACCTGAACCATATCAGAGTAAGCTTGTCACGGGCCAGAAAATCAGTCAGGGAACAACTTGTTTACAAAAGCAACTATGGAAACACGAAAAATTGAACATCTGCTCGAAAAGTTCTATGATGGAACCAGCAGCCTTGAAGAGGAACAGCAATTGAGGCAGTATTTCAGCAGTGATAATCTGCCCGAACACCTTAAATCACTGAAACCTCAGTTTTGTCATCAGGATTTTTTTATCACACATCACAAGACCAGGGAAAACCTAAAAGCAGATCTGGAATGCACCATTCGTTCGGCTGAAAAGAAATCAACCAAAGACAAGAGAAACAGGCTGATCTTTTCGATGGCTGCAGCTGCTGCTGTTTTACTGCTCATGATAGGTATTCTCTCAACACCCGAACCCAAAAAAATTGAAGACACATTCAACAACCCCGAACAGGCATATGAAGAAGCCCGAAGAGCCCTTTTATATGTTTCAGAGCACCTTAGTAAAGGACTCATTCCACTACAGGAAGGAGCATCAAAGCTGAACCAGGGAATGGACAAAACCGGAGAAATCAGCAGATTGGAAATCATAAAAAGTTTCATTAAATCAGATTCAGAATTAAAACCACAAATCCCATGAAATCATTAACATTAACATTCATTTTAGCAGTAAGTCTGTTGCTTCCTGCTATCGTGACCGCTCAACAGGGTTCAATCGACAAACTCTTTGAAAAATATGCCGGAAAGGAAGGGTTTACTTCAGTGAACATTTCCTCAGACATGTTTAAACTGGCTGCAGGTATGACTGCGCAAAATGATCAGGATAAAGCACAGGAAATCAACGACATTGTTAATCAATTAACAGGCATGAAAATATTGGTTTGCAATCCGGGAAGTACAAAGGTCTCAAAATCCGATTTTATTCAGGAAGTTGAAAAAACCATTCCGATGAAACAGTTCTCTGAGTTGATGACAGTTCAGGAGAAAGACAGCAAGGTAAGGTTTTTGACTAAGCCCGGCAGCAATAACAAAATAAGTGAAATGATCATGATTGCCCAAAACAAAGACGAGATTGTTGTTATGAGTTTTACGGGAGATCTTGATCTTGAAGGCATCGGTAAACTATCAAGAAACATGAACTTAAAAGGCATGGAGAATTTGGATAAACTTCCAGAAAAATAAGCGGTTTCGATAAATTATTAGCGCCTTTTTGTTTCGCAGTCGTCCACATAGAGTTGCAGCGGGAATCGTTACCCGCTGCAGTTTTTTTTCTATTTTTGCGCCCTTATTACGCCCGCAGATACACAAACCCTATGGAAATCAGCAGTAAATATAATCCCGCTGCAACCGAAAACAAATGGTACAGCCATTGGATGGCCAACAAGTATTTTCACTCCACACCCGATACCCGTACGCCATATACCATTGTAATACCGCCCCCAAATGTAACGGGAGTGTTACATATGGGACATATGCTCAACAACACCATACAGGATGTGCTGATCCGCAGAGCAAGGATGCTTGGAATGAATGCATGCTGGGTTCCGGGAACAGACCATGCCTCCATTGCCACCGAAGCCAAAGTAGTAAACAAACTGAAGCAGGAAGGCATTGATAAAGCTACACTGAGCCGCGAAGAGTTCATGAAACATGCCTGGGAATGGCGCGACAAACATGGAGGCATCATTCTCGAGCAACTAAAACGACTTGGCGCTTCATGCGACTGGGAAAGAACGGCCTTCACCATGGACGAAACGCTCTATGAATCTGTCATAGATGTCTTCATAGATCTCTTTGATAAAGGATTTATCTACAGAGGAGTACGGATGGTTAATTGGGATCCACAGGCACTTACAGCTGTTTCTGATGAAGAAGTCGTTTATAAGGAAGTACGGTCCAAATTATACTACATCAACTACAGGCTGAAAAATTCAGAAAGGTACATCACTATTGCCACTACCAGACCAGAAACCATTTTGGGCGATACGGCAATCTGCGTGCATCCGGAAGACGAGCGATTCAGCCACCTCGTCGGTAAAACTGTTCTAGTTCCACTGATTGAACGCGAAATACCGATCATTGCCGATGAATACGTTGACCGCGAATTTGGTACCGGGGCACTGAAAATAACTCCAGCACACGATATCAACGACTATAACCTTGGCCTGAAACATAAACTACCTTCCGTTGACATTTTTAATGATAATGGAACAATGAGCAAAGACGCTATACTTTTTGTCGGTCACGACAGGTTTGAGGTGCGGAAACTTATTGTTAAGCAACTTGAAGAAGAAGGATTTATCAACCGGATTGAAGACTACACCAACAAAGTAGGATACAGCGAACGCACAGATGCCGTTATCGAACCAAAGATTTCGATGCAATGGTTTCTCAAAATGGAAGATCTGGCAAAACCTGCACTTGATGTTGTTGAAAATGAAAATATAAAATTTCACCCTGCCAAATTCAGGAACATCTACCGCCATTGGATGGAAAATGTGAAGGATTGGTGCATCTCGCGACAATTATGGTGGGGACAGCAAATTCCGGTGTTTTATCTGCCCAACGGCGAAATGGTGGCTGCAAAAAATAAGGAAGAAGCATTGCGCAAAGCCAGCGAATTGTATCCTAACACCAGGTTTACTCATGATCAATTAAAACAGGATGAGGATGTTGTGGACACATGGTTCTCATCATGGCTTTGGCCAATTTCTGTTTTTGACGGCATCAGAAAACCTGATAACCTTGAAATAAACTATTATTACCCGACAAATGATCTGGTAACAGCACCTGATATTATCTTTTTCTGGGTGGCCAGAATGATTATGGCAGGTATGGAATACAGAAATGCAATTCCTTTTAAGAATGTATACTTCACCGGCATCGTTCGTGACAAACACGGACGAAAAATGTCGAAAACCCTCGGCAATTCACCCGATCCTATTGACCTAATTGAGCAGTTTGGAGCCGATGGTGTGCGCATGGGAATGCTGCTGATGGCTCCGGCCGGAAACGACCTGCCTTTCGACCCAGCTTTGTGCGAACAGGGCCGAAACTTCAGCAACAAAATTTGGAATGCACTCAGGCTTGTTAAAGGATGGAAATCAGATTCCGAATTAGTCCAGTGCAATGATGCAAAAGTTGCCATATTATGGTTCAGGTCGCGGTTTCATGAAGCATTTGCCCAGGCCGAGGATCATTTTGCGAAATACAGGTTGTCCGATGCACTGATGACCATTTATAAACTCATATGGGACGACTTTTGCTCCTGGTACCTCGAAATGATCAAACCCGGTATGAATCAGCCGATTGACGAAAAAACACTCGAAGCTACCGTGTCTTTCTTCGAAGACCTTATGAAACTATTGCATCCCTTTATGCCATTTATCACAGAGGAAATCTGGCACCTGCTGCGTGTAAGAAATGAAGGTGAAGACCTGATTGTTTCCTTACTGCCCCAACAAGATCAAGCAAACGAAGAAATCCTGCGACTCTTCAACGTTACCGAAGAAATAATCAACGGACTCCGTAAACTCAGGGCAGAAAAAAATATTCCGTTCCGCGAACCTGTTTCATTACTTGTTAAACACAACGATGGTGTACAGGACGAAACCTTTAACGGTATCATTAAGCGGCTGTGCAATATTTCGGAAATAAAACAAGTGAATGAATCGCCCGTTGGCGCATTCGGTTTCATAGTCAGGTCCACAGAATTCTTTGTTCCCGTATCAACCAGCGTTAACATAGAAGCCGAAATCGAAAAACTCCGGGAAGAACTTGTTTACACCAATGGTTTCCTTGAATCAGTAAACAAAAAACTTTCCAATGAACGTTTTGTTTCCGGAGCTCCTGCCGAAGTTGTTTCCAAAGAAATGAAAAAACGTGACGATGCTATTGCCCGCATTCAGGTGATCAATGAACAAATCGCATCATTCGAAAAAAAATAGAGTATATTATACCAGTCGCAAAATATTATGCCCGTTGACTTGAACTATTTGCAGGCTTTAGGGTTTATGCTTTAAGTTAACATAAAAATGCGGGTTGTGCAGTTTCTCATCTTTTTTGGTATCGTCCTGACGGTTTATAGCCTCATCAATTATTACATTTTTTCACGCGGGCTCCGAACCTTTGAACCGGGCAATCCGCTACGGACATGGTATATCGTTGGATTTATCCTGCTGTCAGCATCTTTCTTCCTTGGCCGGGTGCTCGAAAGGGTATATCTCTCTTATGTGAGCGACCTGTTCACCTGGGCCGGCTCTTTCTGGCTTGCAGCCATGCTTTATCTGTTCCTTATAGTGCTTGTCAGTGATATTGTGCGTTTGACTGATTATTTCTTTCCATTTCTGCATCATGCAAACAATTTGCTATTCATTCAAAAACCATATCTGATAACCATCTCTGTGGCAGTAACAGTTTTTTTTACCGTTCTGGCTGGCCACATCAACGCTATTAGTCCGGTGATCAGGGAAATCAACATTAAAACAGGAATATCGAATCAGGAGCGACAATCAATGACCATTGCTATGGCTTCCGATATCCATCTGGGCACCATTGTCGGTAAGAAACGAATTGAAAAAATCGTTGACAAAATAAATTCCGTCGATGCTGATATTATTCTCCTTGCCGGCGACATTGTTGATGAAGATCTTGCGCCTGTTATCCGTCAAAACCTCGGACAAACACTTTCGCAGCTCAATGCTCCACTCGGTGTTTACGCCGTTACAGGAAACCATGAATATATCGGAGGAGCCAAAGAAGCAGTCGCCTATCTTACAAACCATGGCATCAATATACTCAGCGACACAGCAATTAAACTCTTCGACAATATTTACCTTGCCGGTCGTGAAGACTTTGAAAGCAGACGCTTTGACGGAATCAAGCGTAAGAGCATTCAATCTATACTTCAGCATGTTTCGGATGGTTCGTTTACGATCATGATGGATCACCAGCCGGTTGCCATCACCGAAGCCTCTGAAGCAGGAGTCGGGCTGTTGCTTTGCGGGCACACGCATCAAGGACAGCTATGGCCGCTGAATTATGTCACCGATGCTGTTTTTCTCAACAGTTATGGACTTCGTCAATTCGGGAGAACATTGGTATATGTGTCGAACGGAGTCGGAAGCTGGGGGCCTCCCGTTAGAATTGGAAACAGACCGGAAATTGTAAAAATCACTCTACAGTTTGAGCCTTAGACATTTTATTACCAACAGAAACCAGATAGTTCTTCGAAACAACCCTATTTCTGCTATCAGGAATGATGAACTGAAATGATAGTTTTGTTGCCTTAAACTCTCTGAATTGTTTTAGTTCACTTATGGTGTATCCTGCGTCTGTCAGCATATTATAGCCTGTTTCATTGGTAAAAACAGTAATCTTTTCCCTTTGTCTGAGCACAGAATCAAGTTGAGAAAGTGTTCTGTAATAAGGCGGGGTCATTTGGGCATAAAAATCAAATGAAGGACTGTGCTGTACAAAAAAACAGACGTTTTCTTCTGAAACACCCTGCTGTTTTACTAAGCTGCCAGCAACACTACCAGACTGATATTGAAGCAGTTTTGGATAAAAATCAAGATGCAACATAGCATTTGCTCCAACAATGACAACATAACTAAACACAAAAACACGATGCACACCCCAATCCGATGTGCTTTTGAGATACCTGACACTCAAAGTTATTACTGAGACTGATGCCAAAAGTACAAACAGGCTGACAACAGAGAAATCAACAATAGTCAGGAAAATCATCCCTGAACTGATAAGGAATAACGTCAGCCATTGACCCCAAATCCACATTCTGAGATTCATTCTGCTGATTCCCATAATTCCCATAGCAGCCATTATTGCGAAAAGCGGAAATACCACAAAAATATAATGTGGGAGTTTATAAGTAGCAAATGACATGGCTACAAAAACGAGTATGGCACCCCATAGGATAAACGAATCATTTGCTGCAGGTCTTCTGAGCACTTTCACTGTCATGAGATAGATTCCGAAGATTGCCGGTAGTGTCCATGGCAGAAAAGCCCATGCAAAAGAATGCACAAAAAACAAGGGTCCGCTATCGTCGCGCCAGACATTCTCACCGGTAATCCTTCCAAAGCTCTGTTTCCAGAAATAGAAACCAATACCTTCGAAACCGTGTTGTTGCCAAAGCCCGACCAACATAGGTGACAATACCACAACAACCCATGCCAATCCTAAAAGGTAGTAAGGTTGAATCATATCCTTCCATTTCTTTCGAAGCAAAATATAAGGCCCAAATGACAGTATGGGGATCATCAATCCAAGAGGACCTTTTGTCAACATAGCCAAACCGACACCGGTGAATGCCCAAAAAAATGCCGGCCACTTCCGTCTGTCAAAAAACTCAGAGAACTGCCACAACGAAAATGTTACCCAACCCATTAACATAGTGTCTGTTCTGACATCATGTGATATAAGAAAGATTCCCTGAGACGTGATCAGTACTAATGCAGCAAGAACGCTCTCTGGCATTCCGTAAAACTGACGTGCAAGTCTGAAAGTGCTGTACACCCCTAGCAACAAAACAAGATAGGATGGCAAACGATAGGCGAAATGGTTGACTCCGAAAAGCATATAAGAAACCGAAGATGTCCAGAAAACGAGCGGAGGTTTATCAAGATATGAAACATCGCGCCAAAAAACCTGAAGCCATGAACCATCGCGGATCATCTGCATGGCTATAGTAGCGTATTGAGTGGCATCGTGTTCCATTAATTCGATCATGAGCATTCCCAAAAGCTGAACCATTACAGCCGCCACAAAAAACCAAACATAGGATTTCCTGCTCATAATGCTATCATTTTAATCACAAAGACTCTATGCATTTTACTTCTTAAAGTGTTCCTGCAGATCAGTATTATCAATAAGCAATATGTAAAGCAATTTCTTAAATGTTTAATGAGTCAAAATCCGTCATCATTCAAAAAAAATGAAAAACAAGGTCGCTTTTAAAAAATGTTAAAATTAACCATCCTTATCTATTTGCCCATCATTGGTCATTTTAAGTTATTGTTAATGATTCGCAGGCAACCGAGAGTCTAAACTAAATACTGTACGCATTATAAAATAATATAAATGAACACTATAACACTTCTCATCATAAATTCTGCTGTCTGAAAAGCAACCGGGGATGTCTTCAAAGGCAACTATTCAATTCAATAAACACCGGAGGTTGTCAGTCGCAATGGGAAGAGGCATGGTTGAGGTATTTTTAATACATTTGCACCACTTTAAAAACAAGTATACCATGTCATTTGCCTCTGATAAATTTGTTGGAGAAGGTCTCACTTACGATGATGTACTTCTCTTACCTGCATACAGTGAGGTTTTGCCCCGGGAAGTCAGCCTGAACACATATTTTTCGCGCAGTATAAGCATGAAAATTCCGATCGTATCTGCTGCTATGGATACCGTAACCGATTCTATAATGGCGATCGCGATGGCTCAGGAAGGCGGCATGGGGGTGATACACAAAAATATGACTATTGAAAAGCAGGCTGCTGAAGTAAGAAAGGTCAAAAGAGCAGAAAACGGAATGATCATCGACCCAATTACGATGCGGGTTGATGCAACGGTTCAGGATGCTTTGAAAATCATGCATGAATTTCATATCGGGGGCATACCTGTAGTGGACAACGACAACAAACTTGTGGGCATTGTGACCAACCGCGACCTTCGTTTTGAACGCAGGCTGAATATACCCATTTACGATGTGATGACTCGTGAAAACCTGATTACAACCACTGAATTTACTGATTTTGAAAAAGCAGCAGATATCCTGCAACAGCACCGCATTGAAAAGCTTCCGGTAGTAGACAAAAATTTCCGGCTCATCGGGTTGATCACTTATAAAGACATCATTAAAATTAAAGCAAGGCCCAATGCCTGCAAGGACGACAGGGGTCGACTGAGGGTAGCTGCTGCAGTCGGTGTGGCTTCCAACACCATGGAACGTGTTGCAGCACTGGTTGATGCAGGGGTTGATGCCATTGTTGTTGACACAGCACATGGCCATTCAAAAGGCGTCATCGAAATGGCGTCTCGTATTAAAAAAGAATATCAGTCCATTGATCTGGTAATAGGGAACATTGCCACCGCTGAAGCAGCAGTAGACCTCATGAAAGCAGGAGCCGACGCCATTAAAGTGGGTATAGGACCTGGATCGATCTGCACTACACGTGTGATTGCCGGAGTCGGAGTTCCGCAGCTTACTGCAGTGTACGAAGTTGCAAAAGCATTGCATGGAACCGGAATACCTGTAATAGCAGACGGAGGTATTCGGTTCACAGGCGATATTGTAAAAGCACTTGCAGCGGGAGCCAACAGCATTATGGCCGGATCGTTGTTTGCCGGGGTGGAAGAATCACCAGGTGAAACAATTATCTATGAGGGACGAAAGTATAAAACCTATCGCGGCATGGGATCTATTGAGGCCATGCAGGAAGGCTCAAAAGATCGGTATTTTCAGGATACAGAAGATGATATTAAAAAATTGGTTCCTGAAGGGATTGTCGGACGTGTTCCCTATAAAGGCTCACTATCAGAAGTAATACACCAGATGACAGGCGGTTTAAGGGCCGGAATGGGCTACACGGGTTCGGCAAGTATAACTGAACTATGGAATGCACGTTTCATCAAAATTACATCCGCCGGAATGTACGAAAGTCATCCGCACGATATTACCATCACAAGAGAAGCGCCCAACTACAGCAGGGGCAACTAATCTATTTCAGAAAAACAAATTGTAAAACTAACGATATGAACCAAATGAATAATCATTTTTTCAGCAGGCTATTTTTTATTTGCGGTTTCTTAATGTTGTCCATGAATTCGGGATTAATTGCCCAAAAAAATGTAGACAACAAACCGCTGATCACTATTGGTAACGAAGACATTACGGTCAAAGAGTTCATGGATGTGTTTAAAAAGAACAACCTGAACAACGAAGTCATTGACAAAAAATCTCTTGAAGAGTATCTGGAGTTGTATATCAACTTTCGACTGAAAGTTGCGGAAGCGAAATCCTTGAAAATGGATACCAACAAAGTGTTTATCAATGAACTTGCCGGTTACCGCACACAATTATCGAAACCCTATTTCAATGATGAAAAGGTCACCGAACAGCTGATTGTGGAAGCATATCAACGCAAACTTAAAGATATCAGGGCGAGTCATATTCTGATCAGCCTCAACAAAGATGCTTCACCAAAAGATACCTTGGCTGCCTATAAAAAGATCATGGACATCAGACAGCGAATAATTGGCGGAGAATCTTTTGCTGAAATTGCCGCCACTGAATCTGACGATCCTTCGGCCAAAGACCGCGAGGCCATACCTAATCAGCGTCCGTTCAGACCCGGAAACAAAGGCGATCTGGGTTATTTTTCGGTTTTCGACATGGTGTATCCCTTCGAAAACGGAGCCTACACAACACCTGTTGGCAGCCTTTCTATGCCTGTAAGAAGTGATTTCGGATACCATCTTATAAAAGTTTCTGAAATAACTGATGCCATAGGTAGCATTGAAGCCGCCCACATATACGTTGCCGTTAACCCAGGTGCTGATGAGACGGAAATAACTGAGAAAAAAGCAAAAATTGAAAAAATATACGCTAAAATTCAGGAAGGCACTTCTTTTGAAGATGCAGTAGTCCAGTATTCTGAAGACAGAGGATCAGCATCACGTGAAGGAAAGCTTGCCAAATTTACAGTCAACCGAATCGTTCCCGAATTCGTTGAAACCATCAAAAAAATGAAACCGGGAGAAGTTTCAGCGCCCATTAAAACCATCTATGGCTTCCATATAATCAAATTTATCGGAAATGAAGCTCCAGGATCATTTGAGACAGAAAAAACTGCTTTGAAGGATAGGATAGCTAAAGACGGCAGAGCCAAGAAAAGCGAAGAAGCTGTTATCGCACAAATTAAACGTGAGGCGGGTTTCTCGCTTAACAGCAAAAACGCCCAACTATTCATCAACAGTTTCGACAGCACATTGCTTCAGGCTACTTATGACCCAAAGGCAGACATGGGTAATAAAAAGACTTTGTTCAAACTTGGCAAAAAAGCATACTCAGTTGCAGACTTTGCCTCATTTGTTGGCAAAAACCAAAAGAAACAGGAAGGAATATCACCCGAGGCTTACGGTTACAAGCTTCTGAACGAATTTGTTCATGAAAGGAGTATTGCTTTTGAAGATGCAAGACTCGAAAAAAAATACCCAGAGTTCGGGGCACTCATGAACGAATACCGCGATGGCATCCTGCTGTTTGACCTCATGGACAAAAAAGTCTGGTCATATGCAGTGAAAGATACAGCAGGACTTAAAGAGTTTTTCAATAAGAACAGAAACAACTATATGTGGAGCGAAAGAGCAACTGCGACCCTTTTCACAGTGACTAATGCCTCCGAAGTTGCCAAAACACTTCAATTGGTTGAAAGTTTACCCGATGATGGTGCAATTGCCCAGGCATTCGATGCCGATTCAATCCGCTCTGTCAGAATACAACCCGGAAAATTTGAGCGCGGCGACAACCGTTTTCTCGATCAGGCCGAATGGAAAGCAAACAGTATTCACCAAATGTACTCCGATGTTGACAACCAGACCGTGATCATCAAAATTAAGGAAATTCATCCTCCGCAGCCAAAAGAATTGGATGAAGCAAGGGGAATGATCACGTCGGATTACCAAACCTATCTTGAAAAAATCTGGGTAGAAGAATTGCGCAAAAAATATCCGGTTAACGTAAGACATGAATTACTTGATCAGATAAGCCAAAGCAAACAATGAACCGCTTTTTTACCGGTCTGCTGGCTATTTCGTTTCTGTTTGCAGCCTGCAACACAGCACCAGACAAAGAAAAAGGAGCTGTGCTTGCCAAAGCTTATGGCAACTATCTATATGAGTCGGACCTCGACGGAGTTGTTCCAGATGGAACATCTGTCAACGACAGTATTATGCTTGTCAATAACTTCATAGACAATTGGTTAAGAAAGAGAATACTGGTACGTCAGGCAGAAAGAAACCTCACACCGGCACAAACTGATTTCAGCAAAAAACTAGAAGATTACCGGAATTCGCTGATTGTTTATACCTACGAGACTGAACTGATCCGTCAAAAACTTGATACCATTGTCACCGATCGTGAAATTGAGCATTACTACGAAGAAAACAAACCGAACTTCGAACTCAAATACAACATTGTGAAAGTGGTTTATGCTGTCTTACCTTCTGACTCCCGTGAGATCAGCCGTTTCAGAAAGTTGCTGAACAACCGCAGAACACTTAACCTCGACTCATTGAACAATCTGGCACAAAGACATGCCATCGCATACTATCTTGATGAAGACAGCTGGATTAAATTTGATGATCTGCTGCTTCAGATTCCGCTAGTAGCTTACAATCAGGAGGTCTTTCTGAACAATAACCATTTTGTTGAGTTTGTCGACGAACCTTTCGTCTATCTGGTACTGTTCCGGGATTTCATGATACGCGAAAGTCTGTCGCCTCTTGAGTTTGAATACGACAACATCCGAAACATTATCCTTAACAGGAGAAAAATTGAATTATTAAAGGAAATGCATCAGGAAGTTTATGAAAAAGCACTGAGAAACAACGAAATTGAAACCTTTTGAAATATAATGCTCCAATAAGCGGTTTAAACAATAGTTATAACTTATATAATCCCCGTGAACACATGATGAATGCAATCAGAGCTATATTTATCATTTTTACTTCACTTAGTTTTGTTACAACTGCACAGACTCAGGTGATTGACCAGGTGGTTGCGGTTGTCGGAAAAAACGTTATCCTGCAATCCGATATCGAAAACCAGTATGTGCAATACAGGCTTCAGCGCGGTATCAGTGGCAGCGCATCATCCATAAGGTGCCGCATACTCGAAGACCTTCTTTTTCAGAAACTGATGCTTAATCAGGCTGAACTCGATAGTATTACCGTTACTCAGGAGCAGGTTGAGCAGGAAATGGAACGAAGACTGAAGTATTTCATCAGCGAACTGGGTTCACAAGAAAAACTGGAACAATACTACAACAAAACCATTAGTGAAATCAAGAATGAGCTTCGGGTATTGGTCAATGATCAAATGTTGGTAGAGCAGGTGCAAAACGGGATTATGTCGACAGTGGTGATCACGCCTTCGGAAGTCAAGCAGTTTTTCAGATCAATTCCGAAGGACAGCATCCCAATGATCACTACTGAATTTGAAGTAGCACAAATTGTGAAAATGCCACCGATAGAAATTGACGAGAAGTTGCGTGTGAAAGCCCGGCTGCATGAATTCAGACAGCGCATACTCAATGGCGAAAGGTTTTCTACTATGGCTGTGCTTTATTCGGAAGATCCCGGATCAGCACGAAAAGGGGGTGAACTCGGATTCTATGGCCGGGGTGAACTTTACCCTGAATTTGAAGCTGTTGCTTTCAAGTTAAAAGATGGAGAAGTGAGCGAGATTGTTGAAACCGAAGCAGGATTCCATATTATTCAAATGATCGAACGACGTGGCGAGTATGTGAATGTGCGCCATTTGCTGCTTACACCTAAGGTTTCTCCTGAGTCGTTGATGAAAGCCAGTGCTGAACTTGACTCAATAGCACGTTTGATAAGGTCAGGAGAAATCACTTTCGACAAGGCCGTTGAACAATATTCGGAACTGCCTGCCAAAATTGCTGGCGGACTGCTTATAAATCCATACACCGGTGGTACTAAATTTGAAGCCAGCCAACTAGACCCTCAGGTATCTTTTCTGGCTGAGAAAATGGCCGTTGGCGAACTAAGCGACCCCGTCCCTATGAAAACAGAAGACGGGAAAGATGCATTCAGATTGCTGATGTTGAAAACGAAAACAGATCCACATATGGCCAACCTGAAAGACGACTATAACCGCATTCAGGAATGGGCACTGCAAGAGAAAAAACAAAAAGCCGTCGAACAATGGATCAGAAGTAAGTCGAAAAATGCATTCGTTTCAATTATCAGTGATTACCGTGACTGTACATTCGAATTCGACTGGAAAAGTCTGAATCAATCAAATGCTGATCAAGCCAATTAATTATGAATATTTATAAATCAGATGTTGAAGCCGCAGATGCCCTTAGAGAGAAATATGGAGTGCTTCGCCGGGAAATTGCAAAAGTAATTGTCGGACAAGATGATGTCATTAAAAACTGTCTGATCTCAATATTTTGCAAAGGTCATGTATTGTTGGTCGGAGTTCCGGGCCTTGCCAAAACCTTGCTGGTAAACACCATAAGTAAGACCCTTGGTTTAACCTATAACCGGATCCAGTTTACACCTGACCTGATGCCTTCGGACATCATTGGCACCGAGATTCTTGGCGAAAACAGACAATTCAGATTTATCCCGGGGCCTGTTTTTGCCAATATTATTCTGGCCGACGAAATCAACAGAACTCCTCCAAAAACACAATCGGCACTGCTCGAAGCCATGCAGGAAAAAACCATCACAGTTGCCGGACAATCACACCACCTGCAAGAGCCTTTCTTTGTGCTGGCCACTCAAAACCCGATTGAGCAGGAAGGTACATATCCGTTGCCGGAAGCACAGCTCGACCGGTTCATGTTCAACCTATGGCTTGATTATCCTTCATATGAAGAAGAGATCAGGGTGGTAAATAACACTACCAGTGAAAGTCAGGGCAATGCCGGACCTGTTATGTCCGGAGACGAAATCAAATTATTTCAGCATCTGGTGCGCAAGGTACCTGTTCCCGATAACGTGTTCGAATATGCAGTCAGTCTCGTATCGAAAACGCGCCCCAACACAGACCTCAGCCACGAATGGACCAATAAATTCATCAGCTGGGGTGCTGGGCCCAGAGCCTCTCAATACCTTATTCTTGGTGCCAAATGCCATGCCCTGATAAGTGGCAAGTATGCCCCTGACATCGAGGATGTTAAAGCCATTGCTCTGCCTGTCCTCAGACACAGGATCGTTAGAAACTATGCAGCCGAAGCCGAAGGCATCAAAATGTCGGATATCATATCAAGATTGATTTGATTAAATAAAAATTGAATATCAATGAATAAAAACCAAAAACAGTTCACTGTGGTTTTCATTGCCTTATTCGCAGTGATTATGATAGTCTGGTTCATTGCACGTCCTGACAAGAACGCAGCCACCTCGGTTGAGGTACCGGCGAAAAAAGGCACCTTCAAGATCGCAGTTACAACAACCGGTGAACTAGAGGCCAGAAGTTCTGAAAAAATTTTCGGGCCCTCCCCTACCTTGTTGCGTGAAGCCAGAATATGGCAATTGAAGATAGATGACATCATTCCTGATGGAACCATTGTAGATTCAGGCGATTACGTTGCACAACTTGACCGTACCGAACTCACCAATAAACTCAAAGATCAGGAAATCGACATCGAACAATATCAGAATAATTTTACAAAAACACAGCTCGACACCACAATGGAACTCAGGGCTGCCCGCAACGAACTGATCAATCTGCGCTATGCGCTTGAGGAGGCTCAGATAGCAGTTGACCAATCGATTTATGAACCCCCGGCTTCTCAACGTCAGGTTCAGATCGAATACGACAGAGCCATGAGATCACTTGATCAGGCAGAAAGAAACTACTCCCTGAAATACGAAAAGGCCGTGGCCAACATGTCGGAAGTAGCAACTGCACTCAGAAAAAAACAGATCGAATACACAAAATTCATCGAACTTAGCCAGGAGTTTACCATCCGTGCCCCCAAATCAGGAATGGTGATTTACCAGCGCGACTGGGATGGAAAAAAACGCGGGATCGGCTCATCTATTTCTTCATGGGAAAATGTTGTGGCCACACTCCCCAACCTGAAGGAGATGATCACCAAAACTTATATCAACGAAATAGATATTTCGAAAGTAAAAGTGGGGCAGCCCGTTGAAATTGGTGTCGACGCTTTCCCCGAAAAGAAATTCACCGGTCAGGTAATCGAGGTGGCCAATATTGGTGAACAGCTGCGCAATAGTAATGCGCGTGTGTTTGAGGTAAAAATTGAGGTCAACGAATACGATTCGATCATCAGGCCAGCCATGACGACCAAAAACACTATCATCACCGAAGTGATTGAAGATGTGGTTTATGTGCCGCTTGAAACCATAAACATCCTCGACAGCATTCAATATGTTTTCACCGGTAACCGGAGACAGCAAGTAATACCCGGAAAAGCTAATGAAAATGAAATCATTATCCGATACGGACTCAACGAAGGCGAAATGGTAAGGCTTACGCCTCCTGAACAACCTGAGTCGGTCAGGCTTACTCTAATTCCGGATGAAGTTCTCGCAAAGATCGCAGCAGAAGACCTTAATCAATCAGTAACACCCGTTTCTGCCGAAAAGTCAATTGATGTGGAACAAACTGATCAAAAACCACAGCAAGGGGGAAATCAGGGCAGGCGAAAAGGCAATAGGCCGGCAAAACAATAATATGGAACGCTATTGGGAAATTATTCAGGTTGCCATTGATGCCGTGTTTGCCAATCGGGCCCGATCGGTATTAACCGCGCTTGGAATTATCTTCGGTGTGGCAGCTGTAATTGCTATGATGGCCATCGGTAATGGAGCCAGACAGGAGATTCTGGAACAGATCAAGCTTGTCGGGGTGAACAACATAGTGGTTACTGCCCGCTATGAATCAAAAAAAACACAGGAAGACGAAGAAAATGGAACCGGCAAATCCGAACGCAAACAGTTCTCTCCCGGCCTGACGCTCAAAGATGCCGAAAGCATCAGAAGTATTATTCCTACTATTGAAAGAATTAGTCCTGAGGTCTCCTACGAAACGGCTATTATCAGTGAAGGCAATCGCATGCAGGCCAAACTCAATGGAGTTACGCCCGATTTTTTCGAGGTGTTTAATCTGAATCTCCAATCCGGTAATATGTTCAGCGATTTTCAGCTCGAAAACGCAAGTCCAGTGTGTATCATAGGCCCTGCAATTAAATCAAGGTTTTTCGCATTGGAGGATCCGGTCGGGAAGCAAATCAAATGTGGTAATATCTGGCTCCAGATAATAGGTGTTCTCGAAAGCAGAAATGTAACAACGAAATCAACCGAAGACTTGGGAATCACTGACTTCAACAATAATATATACGCTCCACTGCAAACCGTACTGCTCAGGTTCAAGGATCGTTCGCATATTTCAGCATCGGCACTTGGAGGAGGTGAAACAACAGTAATTTATTCAGGCAATAGTGTAACTACTTTTAATGGTGGTGGCATTGCTGATGACGAAGCCAATTATCACCAGCTGGATAAAATAGTTGTGCAGGTTCAGCAAAGTGAACAACTGGCCGAAACCACCAAAGCACTTAATCAAATGCTCAGACGCAGACATCTGGGTGTTGAAGATTTCGAAATAACCGTACCTGAACTGCTCTTAAAACAGGAACAGCGTACTAAAGACATCTTCAATATCGTCCTTGGAGCCATCGCCGGTATTTCTCTTCTGGTCGGAGGCATAGGTATTATGAATATAATGCTGGCCTCTGTGATGGAACGCATTCGCGAAATAGGAGTGCGGCGATCCGTAGGAGCCACCCGTAAAGACATCATTTTCCAGTTTCTTGCCGAAGCAACCATGATCAGCATCAGTGGTGGCATGATCGGCATACTTCTTGGGGTGATAATGGCAAGAGTAATTACAGAATCCACTGATATTTTAACCATTATTTCCGTATGGTCCATCGCACTTTCCTTCGGAGTGTCGGCCACAGTTGGCATTGCCTTCGGCTACCTTCCTGCGCGAAGGGCTGCCGATCAGGATCCGGTGACTTCACTCCGACATGATTAATAAAATCCACATAAGCAGATTCGATTATGAATAGCGAAAACCACCTTACTATCATCTTTTCAGGCAACGAGTTTCAGGCCTGGTCGCTGAGTGCCGAACTGGAGCAAGCCGGAGTTCCGAACATGATACGAAACGATCAGCAAACAGGCAATTTCCTTGGAATAGGATCAATACAGTTTTCGGTACATGTGCTGATCGAAGAATCTTATATGGATATTGCACTCCCGATTATCAGGGAATTTATTATCAGAAACGGATTAGAATCTGAATTGTAAACTTAGCCAAAGGTGATGATTATTATGGGTTTCGTTCAAAAATGGCGGCAAGGATTGAATCTGATAACGCTGGTGGCATTATTTCCCATTGTATTGATGGGGCAAGACAACACACAGTATTTTTCCCTCAGCGAAGTGATTCGGCTGGCACAGGAGCAATCGCCTGATGCATTGATTGCCAAGCACCGTTTTCGCAGGAGCTACTGGGACTACCGTAGTTTCAAAGCAGGTTACCTGCCCAACCTGAAACTTGATGCCACCCTCCCAAACTACAACCGCACAATAGATGCCATCACACAATCGGACGGCACCGAAGAGTATCGCGAAAGACAACTGGCCCGATATACCGCAAACTTATCCCTGAGTCAGAGAATCGGACTAACCGGAGGTGAGGTTTTTTTAAATTCCGGCTTACAAAGAATTGACAATTATTACACGGACACAACAACGAAACAATTCCTGTCAACACCTGTGAGTATCGGTTTCAGGCAGCCGATTTTCAGCTACAACTCCTACAAATGGGAGAAAAAGATCGAACCAATGGTGTATGAAGAAGCCCGAAGGGAATATCTTGAGTCACGGGAAAAAATTGCATTCACTGCCGTAAACCATTTTTTCAATCTGCTCATGGCACAGGTTGAAGTTTCAATCGCCGTAAAGAATCAAGCCAATTACGACACCTTGTATAATATAGCGCGTGGACGTTATACTCTGGGCAAGATAGCCGAAAACGAACTTCTTCAGCTGGAACTCAATCTGCTTAGGGCAAATGCAGCAATGGAGAATGCTGACCTCAACTATCAGAACATGTTGTTCACATTTAAATCCTACCTGAGGCTGAAAACCAATAATCCATTGGTGTTACTTCCCCCGGCCGAAACCTTCCACTTCGACGTGGATATTCCAAGAGCCGTTGCAGAAGCCCAATCGAACACATCTACCGGAATGGCATTCGAACGCAGATTATTGGAAGCAGAAAGCCAACTCAGCATGGCTAAGCTCGATGGCCGATTCGACGCTGAAATTTTTGCTACTTATGGTCTTACACAATCTTCTGACCTGTTTGATCAGGTGTATAATAATCCTCTTGATGAACAACGTGTTTCGGTAGGTTTGACTATACCCATACTCGATTGGGGGCAAGCCCGCGGACGGATCAAAATGGCCGAGTCGGGACTTGATCTGGTACGCACATCAATCGAACAGGAACGGCTTGATTTTGAACAAAATGTCTTTTTACAGGTCACTCAGTTCATGATGCAGAAAAACCAGCTTTTAATCGCTGCCAAAGCAGATACAGTGGCACAGAAACGTTTTGATGTTACTCAAAAACGCTACATGATCGGTAAAGTGAACGATGTGCTTGAGCTAAAAAACGCCCAGATTGACAACGACAATGCCAAAATAGGCTATTACAGCGCACTGAAAACCTACTGGACCAGTTTTTACGAGTTGAGAAGACTCACCCTTTTCGATTTCACTGCAAACAGAAAACTAAATGTGACACCCGAAGAGCTTCTAAAATAATACAAGGAGTTGTTAGGATAATATTCGTCGAAAAACTCAGGTTAAATTTTTGTAATCATGATAAGGCTTTGCCTAAATCCGTACCTTTGCAGCAACATAAAAGACAATTAATTAACCCTAAAAAATCATTTTAAAATGGCCGTATTAGTAGGAAAAAAAGCACCTTTATTTGAAGCAGATGCCATTGTTGACGGAGGCGAATTCGTTGAAAAATTCTCTCTCGAGCAATACATTGGCAAAAAACATGTAATCTTCTTCTTCTATCCCCTCGATTTTACCTTTGTATGCCCTACCGAAATCCTTGCATTTCAGGAAAAAATGGAAGAGTTCGAAAACAGGGATGTTGCTGTTGTAGGATGTTCCATCGATTCAAAGTTTTCACATTGGGCATGGCTCAATACACCTAAAGATAAAGGTGGTATTGAAGGAGTTACATATCCGCTTGTTTCGGACCTGAGCAAAACCATTTCAGCCAATTTTGATGTGCTTGCCGGCGAGTTTGACTACAACGAAGACGGTGAAATGGAATTCAACGGTGCTCCTGTTGCCTATCGTGGTTTGTTCCTGATCGACAAACAAGGTGTTGTCCGCCATCAGGTGGTGAACGACCTTCCACTTGGCCGCAGCATCGACGAAGCTATCCGCATGGTAGATGCACTACAGTATTTTGAAGAACACGGCGAAGTTTGTCCAGCCAACTGGAAACCGGGCGAAGATGCCATGCAGGCTACCCACGAAGGTGTTTCCGGCTATCTCGCAAAACATTAATTTTCATTGAAATAACATTTCGGACGCCCTGCTTCATGCTAAAGCAGGGCGTTTTTATTTGCCTATCGAGACCTGAAAACCAATTCCATGTGTGCCAATATGGGGTTGTATACAGCCGGCATATCGGCTTCTGTTGAACAACAATACTCCCCTACCTACAAAATATCCCAATGCGGCACCTGCAACCACATCTGACATCCAGTGTTCACCGTATGCTAAGCGGCTCAACGAAGCAAATCCAGCAAGTGAATAGGCGGCTATTCCGACCCAGGGCTTATCTTCATATACTCCTGCCAAAACTGTTGCCACTGCAAATGATCTCAGACTGTGTCCCGAAGGAAAAGCATCATATCCTCCATATCCCGAAGGACCATACCACGCATCAGGTTTAGAAATTAACAGCTGATCAGGCCTGGCTCGTTTTGTTAACTGCTTCAGAACGATAGTAGCACCGGCACCAAGCACAAATGCCTGCATACCATGTAATGCAGCTCGTCGTGACTGATCGTTATCTACCTTTATTCCATGAACATACAAGGCTCCTAACAATGGCAAAATTACTAATCCGTTACCAATTGGTCCGCCTGCGTGCTTTATAATCCTGGATTGCTCATCTGTAATATTCTTGTGCAGAAAGTCATTGATCTCCAAGTCATATCGGTAAGCAACATAACCTGCGCCACCAATAAATGCCACTGTAGCCCATTGACGCACACCAAAATGTAGGGGTTGAGCGGCCGTAAAAATGGTTGCCCTGCCAAAATCTATAACATATTGCCCGTTAATCAGAAAACAGGTTGAATCCTGTGGAGGTTGAGCAGCCAACCGGGCGGAGACTAACAATAAACCCAATATCAATACGCTGAATTGCATAGCGCCGGCTTATATCCCTGACTTTTTTGCTTCATTCCACAAGAGATCCATTTCATCAAGACTCATATCGTGCAGGCTTTTACCTTTCGCTTGAGCTTGATCTTCAATGTAACGAAAACGAGAAAGAAACTTACGGTTGGTTCGTTCCAAAGCATCCTCCGGGTTCACGCCTATATACCTGGCATAATTTACAAGAGCAAATAACACATCACCAAACTCATCTTCAATTCTTTCGGCACCTGAATCCGCTTCAACTTCGGAATTCAGTTCGTTCAGTTCTTCCCTTACTTTCTTCCATACATCTTCTCTTCTTTCCCATTCAAACCCAACACCACCTGCTTTTTCCTGCATCCGATAAGCTTTAAGTAAGGCAGGCAATGAATTTGGCACTCCTTCAAGAACCGATTTCTTGCCTTCACCCAGTTTTATTTTCTCCCAATTGCTTTTCACCTCCTCCTGATCGCTCACGTGAACATCTCCGTATATATGTGGATGGCGCCTGACAAGCTTTTCGCAAATTCCTTCTGCCACATCCCTGATATCGAAAAGGCCTTTTTCCTCTGCAATTTTTGCATAAAACACAAGATGTAACATGATGTCGCCAAGTTCCTTTCCCAAACCTTGATAATCCTTGGCCAAAATTGAATCACTTAACTCATAAGTCTCTTCAATGGTCAGGTGTCTGAGACTTTCAAAGGTTTGTTCACGATCCCAGGGACAACCGGCCCTCAATTCATCCATAATTTGCAGAAGCCTTCCGAAAGCCTTAAGTTTCTCTTCCATAATTAGACCATTCTTTAAAACGGACAAAAGTACATGAATTTTTATGCCCGGACAGGGAACTCCTGACGAAAGCAGGGGATTAATGCACGTGGTCAGGCTTTATCCTCAACCTGAGGTAAATTGCTGCACCAGTTCTACTAAATCTTTAGGCTGGTATGGCTTGCGAAGGTAGGCATTGATACCTGCACCGAGATAACGTTCAACATCATTTTCAAGTGCATAGGCTGTTACTGCAACAACTGGTACAGGCTTGAGCCATTTTTGCTGCTCCCATTTCCTGATCTTGAGGGTTGATTCAACGCCATCCATAACAGGCATCTGAATGTCCATGAGCACAATATCGTATCGTTTTTTACAATACATCTCAAAGCCAATGAGACCATTCTCGGCTATATCAATCTCATAACCAACCTTTTTAAGTATAGTTTCGGCAAATTTCTGATTCAACAGGTTATCTTCTACCAATAGCACTTTCATGGCATATTTGTTTGTTTCTACATATTTGGTCCAACAGGCAAACTGAAATAAAATATACTACCCGACGATTCTGATTCCGTTCTACTTTCAACCCATATCTCACCGCCGTTTTTTGTCACAAATTCCTGACACAGAATCAAACCAAGGCCGGTACCCGGCTCTGAATCAGTTCCCTCGCGACGGAATTGATGGTCAACTCTGAATAATCCATCAATCTTGTTAGCGGGGATACCTATACCTGTGTCGGTGACAGTTACAATAACTTTGTTCGTTTCGGATCTGTGCGAAACTCTGACCGAGCCACCTCCGGGAGTAAACTTGACTGCGTTGGAAATCAGGTTTCGTAAAACACCCATGATCATCTGAAAATCAGCAAACACAGTTGTGTTAAAAGGAACATCGGAAACAAGTTCAATACGCTTGCGCGCTGCATTTATGGCAATTGTTTCCATCACCTGACCAATGGCCATGCTGATATCAAAATAATCCGGGCTGAAACTAATGGCACCGGTTTGGGTTCGTGCCCATTCAAGCAGGTTCTCAAGCAAGCGGTATGTATTATGAGAGGCTGTGAAAATATTTCTTATGTATTCAAGTTTTTCTTCTTTGTCAAGATTTTCCTCCTCAGACAGAAGCAATTGACTGAATCCGATGATTGCGTTAAATGGATTCTTAAGGTCATGGGCAATGATGGAAAAAAACTTGTCTTTTGTTGCGTTTGCTTCATGCAGTTTTGCCTGATTCTCCAGTAATTGCTGCTCGGCCGCTTTCCGGTGTGTTATATCCTCCTTGACAGAAAGGTAATGTGTGATAATCTGATTCTCGTCCAGAATGGGGGATATTGAGGCCGAAATCCAGTAATAACTTCCATCTTTTGCTTTATTCAGCAATTCGCCGTACCATATGTTACCTGAACTTATTGTCTCCCACATTTTCCGGTATAGCTCAGGGTTTGTCTTGCCTGATTTTAGAATTGAAGGTTTTCGCCCAATGACCTCCTCCAGACTATAGCCCGACAAACGGGTAAATTGTTGATTAACAAATTCAATATGACCATCTGAATCAGTTATAGTAATGGAGACCGGACTTTGCCGCACAGCAAGCTCTAGTTTTCTTACCAGCGAGGCTGTCTCCTTCCGGTCAGTGATGTCCTGAGCCACACACAACCAGGCAGGTTCTCCAAACAGCAATATCTTTTTTTGTCCCAGACTAACCCATGATATCCGACCCTGAGCAGTCACAAGCCTTAGCTCATGCCGCTCCTGCAATTCCGGGTCTTCTTCTTCAATAGTTATAAACCTGTTCTTGTCCGGACCATAAAACATGTCCTCAGGATGCATCATGTAAAGCTTATCCTTAGGATAAGCCATCATTTGTTCCAAATACGTATTCACAAACAAAACTGTCCTGTTCCAGTGAATAAAAACAGCCTCGTTGCTTTGTTCGACAACTGCCTTGTATTTTTCTTCGCTCTCCTCAAGTAATTTATTGGCTTCCGAGAGCTTCAGGTTTATACTCTTTTTTGTTTTCAGTTGTCTATACAATACAAACGCAAAAATCATTGCTGAAACAAAAATGAAAGAAATAACTGCAATCCAGATCATTCCCCTCTGAATCCTAAGCTTATCGACCTGTTGCTGTAGTTTCAGGATTGTATTTTCTTTCATGGTTTTGTCCAGTCTTAATCTGGCTTCCATCTCGGCCATTTTCGAAGCATACTGAGTATCGAATACACTGTCTCTAAAGCCATAGGAAAATTGAAGACTATTGTATGCTTCCTGATAGTTATTTTGCTGCATGAAGAGCTCCGACTGCAGATACCAGACCCTTTGCAACATTGGATACAGCTTCTCATGTGTGGCAATAGCAATGGCTTCAGCATAAAAATAATGTGCACTGTCATATTGGCGCAATTCACTCAGTAACGACCCGAGGTTAATATACACAGATACCAAACCATGACGATCAGCCACTACCTGCCGCATACTGACAACCTTTTGGTAATAACTTCTGGCTTCATTATATTTGCCTGTACTTTGAAGTACCATTCCAATATTATTCAATGTGTTGGCCAGTGTCCTGTCGTCCTTTCGGCCAGATTTATAGGCAATGGATAAGTTGAAATATTTCAGGGCGAGATCCCAGTCTTGCAGCAACTGATACACTGTACCATAATTATTAAAGACCGAAGCAAGTCCGGCTGTGTCGTTCATCAGGCCATAAATTTCTTCAGCCTCTTTGAGGAGTTCAATTGATTCTGCTGTTCTACCCGACTGTTTTTGCAATACGCTCAGGTTATTAAGTGTTCTGGCTATACCCAAAGTATCTTGCAACTTCCGTCTGATCTGCAATGACCGCATGAGTACGTTCGCGGCTTCATCATAATCGCCCACTAGTTGATACACAACACCCATATTGTTAAGCGATTTAACAATTTCAACGGTATCTCCGATTTTTTCTTTTAACAGAAAGCTTTCTTTAAAAAAATTCAATGCGCTTACGTAATCCCCTAAAGCATAAAGTCCTAAACCTATGTTGTTGTAGGCATTGGAAATCCCCCGCACATTATTCTCTTCCAAATGTATACTGAGGGCTAGCGAGTCATATTTTAATGCTTTTGCCGGATTGCTTCTGCCGTAAATGACCGAAAGTCTTTCAAGAGCATTTAGCTTCTCATAGCGGCTTAACCCCGGTAGAACACGCTCAAGGCTATCTGCCTCATTTGAAGCCGATACTGAGCAACATGGAAGAAAAAACAGCCATCCTAAAAAAAGCAATGAGATTACCCGTTTCATCAAAGGCAGGTTTGTTTTTCGTTTTTTATGCTGGTAAAAATAGTAAATTATACTTACTATGATATAAGGTGCATGTTATCATCCCATTTTTGGGCTTTTGTCGCTGACAAATTCTATACTTTTGCACACCTATGAAATTCCTGCGAAAAACGACCGTACTGATTTTACTGCTCCTTGTTTTATCATTGATTGTTCATGCACAGGCAAGAGCACCTATGAGCAGGAACAACCTTCAGCTAGAGGTCAGAGGACATGGTGGTTTCTTTCTGCACCACCACCGCGAGATGGAGGTATTCAATGCACATTTCGTATCCGGTGAATTGGCAGTCCAACGATCTACTTTTGGCAAAGAACGCTGGGAAGCATTGTATAGATATCCTTTGGTTGGCATTGCTCTATGGCATTCCCCTTTAGGTGGCTTTGAAGAAATCGGACAAGCCTATGCAGTATATCCATTTTTCAACTATCCGATTAATCACAACCACACCCATGCGTTGTATTTCAGACTTGGCCTTGGATTAGGTTATTTGACCAATAAATTTCATCCGGTTGACAACTACAAGCATTTTGCCATCGGCTCAAACCTGAATGCAGCGGTAAGTTTATACATTGATTACAGATTGCGTGTAACCCCCCGATTGACTGCCATCGCTTCAGCAGGTTTAACGCACTTCAGCAACGGGTCGATGAAAACACCCAACTTCGGACTTAATATCCCAACAATCAGTGCAGGATTTTCATGGTTTATTAAACAGCCTAATCCATATCTAGACAGACTGATACGCCCTGAATTATATCCCTTTGAGTTCGACGGAAAAAAGTGGTTTAGCATTGAGGCAGCATTTTCAACAGGATTTAAGGACATGACAAACCAGCTTGGAGAGAGGTTCTTGGTTTACAGCATTTCAACTAATATAATGAAGCAGGTTTCTCCAAAGAGCAAGATAGGATTCGGACTTGATGCAACCTATGATGCTTCTGACAAAAGGATCCTCGACCGTAAACAAATCCTTTACGATCATCAATGGCAACTTCTTAAACCAGGAGCAACACTGGCCTATGAGCTTCTGATGCAGCGCACTTCTTTCCTGCTGCAGGCAGGAATGCATCTGGGAAGTCTGGAAAAAACCGAAGGAGATGTTTATCAGAAATTAGCATTGAAACATTTGCTCAACGATCAGCTTTTTGCCATGATTACGCTGACAGCACATTTTGGCAAAGCTGAATACATTGGTTTTGGTATCGGTTACAGGTTGGATTTTAAATATTACTGAAATGGGAAGAAACAAATTATTACTGGTTAATCTGTTGGTTTTTACACTCATCGCTTTCCATTCGTGCAAAAAGAATCCGGCTGATTGCTTTCGCTCCACCGGAAATCAAAAAACCGAAACCCGGACTCTGGATACATTTACCAATCTTATCATAAGTGATAATATTGATGTTGAACTATATCACAGCCCTCATAATCCATATATAATAATAAGTGCCGGCGAAAATCTGCTTCCAGGCATTGTCAGCAGCATCGGGAATAATACGTTGAGGCTGAATAACAATCACTCGTGTAACTGGGTCAGAAGCTATGATCAACCGATAACCATTAAGCTTTATTATCAACAGCTTGACAGCATCGAATTCAGGGGCTCGGGAATATTAAGCTGTGCGGATACTTTAAGGGCCGACAGCCTGTATCTGAGTGTTAAGGAAGGTGGCGGTACGGTAAGGCTGCTGCTGAACACCAAAAAAAGTTTTATCAACCATGAATATGGAACAGCTGATGTTCACCTTTTAGGACTGTCGGAGGTAAATTATATTTATCAGGCCAGTTTCGGCCCGGTGCTTGCCGACAGCTTACGGACAAAGTTTAACTATCTCGAAAACCTGAGTACCAATCAGTGCAGGGTTCATGCCGAAATTGAGCTCGGGGTAACGATTTCAGGATAGGGCGACGTGTTCTATGCCGGAAATCCATCAATAAATCTGATTAAAACAGGCAGCGGAAATCTGATCCGCATTGAACAATAACTACTGGCAAAAAAACCCTCGTTACTTTTTCAAATCGCTTTTAAATTAATAAGCACGAGCAAAATAAACCCTTTGTTTTGAAGGTTTACCAGAATAAACGCACGTTCCTTCCTTTTGCTCGCCTTCGATAGGGATCAGTCGGATGGTGGCTTTGGTTTCTTCCTTAATTTTCTGCTCTGTTTCAGCTGTGCCATCCCAGTGAGCAACCACAAAACCTCCTTTTTCTATCTGTTCCAGAAACTCACTCCAGGTTTCAACCTTAAAAGTATTCAGATTTCTGAAATCCAATGCTTTTTGAAACAGATTCTTTTGAATTTGTTCCAAAAGATTCTCTGCCTTCTGATCTATTCCGGTCATTTGCAGCACCTCTTTCTCAAGGGTATCACGTCTGGCAACTTCAACTGTTCCGTTTTCCAGATCGCGTGGCCCAATAGCAATCCGCAATGGGACTCCTTTGAATTCCCATTCAGTAAATTTGAAACCGGGTTTCTGCGTATCACGGTCATCATATTTAACTCGGATGTTTCGTAACTCCAGCATTTTTTTTATTTCCAATGCTTTCGCCGATATGGCCTTCATTTGCTCGTCATTGCGGTAAATCGGCACTATAACAACCTGTATTGGTGCAAGTTTTGGCGGAAGCACAAGTCCATTATTGTCAGAATGAGACATTACAAGGGCACCCATCAGTCGAGTTGATACCCCCCAGGATGTAGCCCAAACATACTCTTGCTTGTTTTCCTTCGACAAGAACTTAACATCAAATGCCTTAGCAAAATTCTGGCCAAGAAAATGTGAAGTACCTGCCTGAAGAGCTTTACCATCCTGCATAAGGGCCTCAATACAATATGTTTCAACTGCACCGGCAAAACGCTCATTAGGTGATTTCACCCCTTTAAGTACCGGCAAAGCCATCCATTCCTCAGCAAACTCGGCATAAACCCTCAGCATCTGTTCGGCTTCATCAACTGCTTCCTGCATGGTAGCGTGTGCGGTGTGGCCTTCCTGCCAAAGAAATTCAGCTGTGCGCAAAAACAGCCGGGTTCGCATCTCCCATCTGACTACATTGGCCCATTGATTGATTAAAAGCGGCAGATCGCGGTATGACTGAATCCAGTTTCTGTATGTGTCCCAGATGATGGTTTCAGAGGTGGGTCTGACAATAAGTTCCTCTTCAAGTCGAGCGTCTTCATCAACCACAACGCCTTTTCCGTCAGGTCCGGTCTTTAGTCGGTAGTGAGTTACTACTGCACATTCTTTTGCAAAGCCTTCAACATGACTGGCTTCCTTGCTGAAAAAAGATTTTGGAATGAAAAGCGGGAAATAAGCATTTTGATGCCCCGTATCTTTAAACATTTTGTCCAATGCCGCCTGCATACGTTCCCAGATAGCATATCCGTAAGGTTTGATCACCATACATCCACGCACCGCAGAGTTTTCAGCAAGATCAGCTTTCGTCACCAGATCGGTGTACCACTGAGAATAATTATCTTCGCGTGCACTTAATTCTTTCGCCATGAATTTTTGGTATAGTATTTGTATTTTTTCAGATAACATGCAAAATTAAAAAAAACCAAAAGGGGTTAAGAGTATAATCAACTTAGGAGGAAAAAAAATGAAAACCATCAACGCCTTCATCCTTATCGCAGCAGCAGCGGCCACAGCCTGCTCCGGAACAAGCTACGTTGCAGATGATGTATATTATTCAAGAAAAGGCAGTTCGCAGGATGACCAGAAAATTGCCTCGGCACCAACCAAAAGCTACACTACCGAAAAGGTAAATGTGGATTATAGCTACGAATCATATTACGATGAAGGTGTTGATAATTCAGTCAGTGCACAGCCGGATGCTGTCTATTCAACCACAGAAACAGTAGTTGAACCTGACGGAACAACATATACCACAACAGAAACATATTATGATTCTGAATACGCTCAAAGATTTCGCCGGTTTGGCAGCAACAGCTCAAGCAGCTTCAGCTACTATGATGGTTTCTATTCCGGCTGTTTTGATTGTAGTCCCTCAACAAGCATTTACCTTGGGTTTGGAGCACCATATTATGGCTGGTCAGTAGGATACGGTTACGGATGGCCGCACTACTATAGTCGCTGGCCCTATTACTCCTACAGGCCTTACTATTGGGGATGGGATCCCTTTTTCTACGATCCGTGGTATTACAACTATGGTTGGGGATGGGGCGGTAATTACTGGTCAGGATACAACCACGGTTATTGGAATGGTTATTATGACGGATATTATGGTGATTCTTACCGTCCGGGCAGAAGTAATCATTACTATGGCCATCGATCAGGACTTGGTGGTGGTTCTTCAATACCAGGAGGCAACCTGTCAAGAGGACTTAAAAGTGGTTCGACGGATGGAACTCAAACCACAGCCAGAGGTGTAAGAACGACCGATAAACGGGCAGCAGTCACATCAGGAGCCAACGACCGTACCAGCCGCGAAGCAATAAGCAACAACAGAGGCGAGAATCAATCTGTCAGACAGGAAAAGCCTGTTTCAGAGTCTCGTCCTGCGATGGAAAGACCTGCCAACGAAACACGACCAAAATTGGAAAGACCCTCCGCTGAAACAAGGTCTGCTTCAGGTGAAAGAGCCCGTGAATCAAGGCCCTCTGCTTCGCAACGCATTGAACAATCACGTCAGCGTTACCAAAGACCTCAGGCTGCTGAACCTGCCCGTGCAAACGAGCAAAGGTCAGCACAACCTAAAACCTACAATACTCCTTCCGAAAGACAACCTAAGTCAAGTAATGAGTATGTCAGGCCACAAAATAATGAACCAGGCAGAAGCAGTGCACCTGCAAACACCAGACCGGCAATCAGAAACGAAAACCGCAACCCCAGTCCGGCAGTCCGGCAGTCACAGCCAAGTCGTTCTTCAGGAACAGTCAGTACTCCTGAACGAAACAATTCTACCAGATCTTCAGGATCTTACAGCACTCCATCAAGAAGCAGTTCCTCCGGATCAGGAAACGTCAGCAGCCCAAGCCGTAGCAGCTCGTCAGGCAGTTCAGGTTCGTCATCCGGAAGCAGTTCCTCATCCCGTGGAGGACGCAGATAAACAATACCAGACGACCATCAAAACAAAAGCAAAACCTGCATCAATATTCAGCATCTGTCAGATATGTAGGTTTTGCTTATCTCATAAACCACAAATACACATCGATAAATGAAAAGGTTAAGTTTTATATTGGGAATGATGTTGTTCATCCCTGCAGTTTTTGCCCAGGGAGTTGATGACGCCCTCCGTTATTCTCAGTTTTACTATCAGGGTACTGCCCGAAGCATGGCAATGGGCAATGCGTTTGGTGCACTTGGAGCCGATTTTTCATCTCTGAGTACCAACCCGGCAGGACTTGGACTGTATCGCAGTTCCGAATTCTCGATCACACCTGAGTTGTTCAGCAGGTCAACCGAATCATCGTACAATGGTTTCCTGAATGATGATGGCCGTGCAAATTTCGGGTTGTCGAATCTTGGATTCGTTTTCACCAACAAGGCAAATAGTGATGCAACATCCGTTCCATGGAAGTATTATCAGTTTGCGTTTGGCATGAACCGAATGAACAACTTCAACAACAGAGTTTTTGTTGAAGGTGATAATATGGAACATTCGAAAATCGATGTCTATCTGGATAAAGCAGATGGTATTGATTATCAAATAATCGGAGATGAAAACGGCCGTTATCCCTTCGATCTGTACCCTGCCTGGTATGTGTATCTGATAGATACAATTCCGGGTTACAGAGACTGGTACACCAGTCCTGTTCCGCAAGGAGGCATCAGACAACAGGAAATGATCGAAACATGGGGCTCTGTGAACGAATGGTTGTTCTCAGGTGCAGCGAATTTAAACGATAAGGTATTTTTTGGCGCAACCCTTGGAATGCCCTACATCAGATATTTTCGTGAATCAATCTACACCGAAACAGATGTAGCCGATACCATTCCAGGCTTTGATTACTGGACGTATAAGGAAAGTCTAACTACCAAAGGATGGGGAATAAACCTGAAACTCGGCATTATAGCATGGCCGCTCGACTGGCTCAGGGTGGGTGCTGCATTCCACACTCCAACAGCATTTTATGAATTAACCGACTATTACAAGACCACAACAGAAGCTAAACTGGGACCTGATTACAACGCAAAAACATCCCCCAACGGTGAGTATACCTACCAACTGAATACACCCCTCAAAGCAATCGGTAGTGTTGGATTTATTATAGGGAAGTACGGCCTTATCTCCGGAGACTATGAATTTGTGGATTACTCCAAAACAAGGCTGCGGGCACCGGATTACACTTTTTCGGAAGAAAATTCCCAGATCAGAAAGTCATTTCAATCGACCTACAACCTAAGATTTGGAACCGAATGGAGGTATTCGGCTTTCAGTGTGCGAGGTGGCTATGCTATCTATGGCAGTCCATATGCCAACAACCTTAATGATGAGCAACTAACATCCTATTCTCTTGGTGTAGGTTACACGGAAGGCAAGCTTGGACTCGATCTGGCCTGGGTGCACAACTCTGCCGACAAGGATTATTATCTATACGCTTCTGAAAATTTCACTACCAATGCTGTAAATCAAAACATCAATGGAAATCACTTTGCACTGACACTCAGGGCAAGATTCTGATCACCTTGTTTGCTTTGATTATTGCATTGACTTTAATCTGCTTAATCCGGCTTTGGCTTTAAGATGAATACTTGTCCGATATTCTTCCGGTGAAATTGTCAGGCAGGTTGTGTAATACTGTTCAGAAAGAACCATATTACCCATTGATTCAAAAATCTCCCCGAGTTTCAGTGCTGCATTGGCAGCATAAAATTCAGGGAGGTTTCTTCCTTCAAGCACCGTTATCCGATACAGATCCTTTGCTTCCGACAATATATTTTGCTCATGCCTGATTCGTGCCAGCCTGTAATAATACTCAACCTTTCGGCTGGCCGTAAGTTTGTTGGTATTGTCAACAGCTAACAACGCTTCAGCAGCATCGTCATAATATCCGCCATCAAACAATAATCTTGCTTGAAGTAATTTTATGTCCGGAATCAACCCGTGATATCTCTCTCGTAAAGCCTGCTTATCGGCATCAACCTCGTCTGCATGATTTGCCAAAATCAAGCTAATCTCATGTGTATAATCATCCTCAGAACCTTGCAATAATCTGCTCCAGGCAATCTTACGCTGTGCATCCGCCAAATAGTTTTTTCCGGTTGATTCACGGAGAAAACGTCTGTAATGAACTTCTGCCTTCTGTGTCTGCAATTTTCTCAGATAGCACTCAGCTGTCAGGTACTCAAGATAGGCAAATGGAAAACGGCTGACACTTCTGTCTCTTCCATTCAGGATATTGAGCGCAGCATCATTCTCTCCGAGGTGCATCTTGAGATTTGCCTTCGCATAAAGAAGCAGATAGGGCAGTGTGTCGTATGTTTCGAAAAGCGGGATCAACCTCTTTGCGTTTGTTTTGTCGGGCCTCAGGTTAATCTCGATATAAGTCAGATAAAACAGCACCTCGGCCTGCATGGGTTGCCACTGAACCTGCTTTCTACAATCCTCAAAAACCTGAATTAGCATCTGGGACCCGCCATCAACAGTGCCATGCATTGAGGCTAAACGTATAATCCATTGATAATTTGGAGGTATACTTCCGATGATTGAGTAAAGAACACCCATTGCGATGCGGTTGGGCAAATGGTCCGGAAAAAGACTTATGTTTTCGGCAATAAGCTGGAACGAACTTCGAATCTCCCAAGCAGCGCTGAGTTGCTGCCCGAATTTCAGTTTTACCATTGCCCATTGCAATTGTATGACCGCTAACGCTAACCTTTTCATTGGATCTTCATCTGAAGCCTGCGAAAGAACCTTAAGCCGGCTTTGCCTGTTTGGATACAAGCTCCTGAACAAAGCCTCGTCTTCTGAGATAAACACCTTCAGAAAATCAATATAATTTTCAATTAGCGGAATCATGTGATTTACAGGCATCCTTTGTTTCTCCCGATTCAAAGCATCTGATGCCTGTTTAAACTGAAGGTCAAACACAAGGCTGTAGGCATGACTGCAGCCTTCGGTGAATTGAAACTGAGCAATACCTATTGACGGTGAGCCAAGCATAAAAAGCAGAATCAATAACCTGAAATATTTCATGCCAGTAAAAATACAAAAAGGGACTGCGATCAAACACAATCCCTTATATCAAATAAGCTATTTAATATCAGGCTTCCGAATGATATTTTGCGACTATATCCTGATCTATAAGAATGCGTCCACAGTATTCGCACACAATAACTTTCTTGTGCATCCTGATGTCGAGCTGATGTTGTGGTGGAATTTTATTGAAGCAACCGCCACAAGCGTCCCTTTCGATCTGGACAACTGCAAGTCCGTTGCGGGCATTATTCCTGATCCTTTTGTACGCCATAACTAAACGGTCCTCGACAACTTCTTCGCTGGTTTTTGACTTTTCCAGAAGGTCTTGCTCTTCCTTTTCCGTTTCTTCAACAATGGACTGTAGTTCAGCCTTTTTAACCGATAAATCACCACGACGCTCTTCGAGTCTTCGGTCGGCGTCAGCGATTTCTCTTGAAAAATCTTCAATTTTTGCGTTGTACTCTCTGATTCTCTTCTCGCTCAGCTGAATTTCGAGGGTTTGAAACTCGATTTCCTTCGACAATGAATCATACTCACGGTTGTTACGCACATTCTGTTGTTGCTCCTCATATCTTTTGATGAGGGTCTGGCTGTCTTTAATGGCGAGATTTTTTTCTGCAATCTGCTGTTTTAAGCCGGCAGTTTCGTTGTTGTATTTCTCAATCCTGGTTTCCAATCCGGCAATCTCATCCTCCAGATCTTGAACCTCCAGTGGAAGCTCACCGCGAATAATTCTGATCTTATCAATCTGAGAATCTATCTGCTGTAAGGTATAAAGGGCAACCAATTTCCTTTCAACACTAATTTCCTGGGGTTCTTCAGCCTGAACCATGGCTTTTCTGTTCTCTGTGTTACTTTCAGCAACCATATGAAAATATTATTGATTTGCGTGATAATAATTTACGGGATTGGTATTTACCTCCGAAATTGAGGGTGCAAAGGTAGGAATTTTTTTCACAATGATATCCCGTATTAATTCTTTCGTGTATTGTTCTGTTTCATAATGCCCTGCATCAATCAGCAGTAATCGCCCTGAGGCATCAAAGAAGTCATGATATTTTATATCGGAAGTAACGTAGGCATCGGCACGATTGCGCTCGGCTTCATCAATCAGAAATGCACCTGAACCCCCACATACAGCAATTTTTTGTACCGCTTTTCCCATTAGTGCCGTATGGCGTATGCAGGCTGTTCCAAAAGCTTTGTTGCAAAGTGCCAGAAAATCAATCTCAGAAAGAGGTTTTGCGAGAGTTCCTATCAGTCCTGAACCAGTTTGTATAGACAAGTTTTCAAGCATATACACATCATAAGCAACTTCTTCATAGGGATGAGCCTCTTTCATCGCCTTTATGGCATGCTGCAGCCTGAATACAGGGACAATGGTTTCGATCTTGGTTTCGTTTTCGTGGTGCAGTTTGCCTGCTTCACCCACAAAAGGCTGTGCTCCCGAACCTGCTCTAAACGTTCCATATCCTTCGCTGTTGTAACTGCAGCTGTCATAATTTCCAATCTGTCCTGCTCCGGCACCAAATAGAGCGGCACGAACCTGATCGGCATGGGAAAGCGGGCAATAAGTGACAAGTTTGCGCAGTTGATGTATTTTAGGCGACAATATAGCTGTATCGATCAGTCCAAGTTTTTGGGCCAGCATGCTGTTTACACCATTTTGAACGTTATCAAGGTTTGTATGCACGGCAGCAATGGCAATGTTGTTGCTTATAGCCTTTATTACTGACCGCTCAACATACGATACAGGAATAAGCCTTTTCAACCCCCTGAAAATAAGCGGATGATGTGAAATAATTAAATTACAACTCTTTTCGATCGCTTCACTAACAATCGATTCTGTGACATCAACAGATATGAGTATTCCCGAAACCACCTGACCCGGATCGCCAATCAAAAGCCCGCTATTATCATAATTCTCCTGCAGTTCCCAGGGAGCAATGTCTGCCAGCGATTGCATGACGTCAGAAATTCTTATCTCCATATGAATAATGTGTTAGTCACAAAAAGTATCTTCAGAATTTATTAGCATTCGATTAACCTAATAATCACATACAAAAGTAACCATTTAAAAAAAATAACGTATCATTGTGGTAATTTGTTATGCTGCATGAAACAGCATGAAAAATTGATAATCAGGAAAAAGGAAGCCATTCGGGAATGATAGCCCGAAAACATTTGTACAGCCAAAACCACGAATATCCTATGGCAATGGGATTAAGAATTATATTGTTACCTATATCATGGGTAATCTACATCGTTCTTAGGTTCAGACATCTTTTGTTTGATTTGAAGATACTGTCGTCACAATCCTTTGATGGTCCTGTCATATGTGTCGGCAATCTTTCGCTCGGAGGAACAGGAAAAACACCTCAGATAGAATACCTCATCAGATTGTTGCGGAACAACTATAGTGTGGCGGTATTGAGTCGGGGTTATGGTCGTAAAACAAAAGGTTTTCTTTTGGCTGAACCAAATATGACGTACAGGGAAATAGGAGATGAACCCCGGCAATACCTCACAAAATTTAATGATGTTGTGGTTGCAGTGGACGAAAAACGTGCAAACGGTATTAATACCTTGTTGAACCTCAATCCCAGACCTCAGATTATCCTGCTTGACGACGCTTTTCAACACCGAAGGGTGAATGCCGGGCTAAATATTCTGCTTACAGATTATCATAATCTCTATCCGAAAGATTATCTCTTTCCAATCGGAAGGCTTCGTGATCTGAATCTGGCTGCAAAGCGTGCACATGCCATTGTTGTTACCAAAACCCCAAAAATATTTTCGCCTTTTACGAAAAAGCGACTGACCGAAATTATCAAACCTCGTCTGGGGCAAAAGCTCTTTTTCTCTTACATTAAATATGGCTCATTACTTCCGGTAGCCACTAATCAGAAAATTCCCATACCCAGATCTGTTTCAACTATATTGATGTTTTGCGGAATTGCCAATCCCTATCCTCTTGAAGAACATCTTCGGGATAAATGCAATGAATTGATTATTAAATTGTTTCCTGACCATCATTCTTTTTCGGAAGGTGATGTGGAAAGCATAATTCGTGAGTATGATAGTATTCTTGGCCGCAACAAGATCATGGTTACAACTGAAAAAGATGTAAAAAGATTGATTGATTCTCCTTATTTTAGCGCCTTTGAAAACCTTCCCCTGTTTTATATACCTATTGAGGTTAGGTTTCACGACGAAAGTTCAAAAGGGTTTGATCAATTTATCATGGATTATGTTAGAAAAAATACAGGAAACAGCTGATTTTATTCGCAATAAGACCATAGGAAATCCCGAAGTAGGCATCATACTGGGTACCGGTTTGGGTGGACTTGTTGAAGAGATTGAAATTCAGGAAATATTGCCTTATCAAGATGTACCTAATTTCCCGGTTTCTACCGTACATGGGCATCATGGGCGTCTGATTTTTGGCACATTGAGTGGCAAGCAAGTTGTTGCCATGCAAGGCCGGTTTCATTTTTATGAAGGCTACACGATGGATCAGATTACCTTTCCTGTGAGGGTATTCAAGCAGTTGGGCATTAAATTACTGATTGTTTCAAATGCCAGTGGCGGACTCAGATCCGAATTTGAAGTTGGTGACCTGATGCTGATCACAGACCATATTAACTTAATGCCCAATCCGTTGATCGGACAAAACATCGACCTGCTCGGGCCCAGATTCCCCGATATGAGCGAGGCCTACGACAGGCATATTCTGGGTCTGGCCCGTAAAGTAGCCCGAAGTCTGGGGATAAAAGTTCATGAAGGGGTGTATGTTGCTGTCACCGGACCAACTTTTGAAACACCGGCTGAATACTATTACATACATACCATCGGAGGCGATGCTGTTGGTATGTCAACTGTTCCTGAGGTTATTGTTGCCCGGCATATGTCACTGCCCGTTTTTGCGGTTTCGGTGATTTCCGATCTGGGTGTAAAAGGTAAGATTGTCGAAATTTCGCACGAGGAAGTCATTGATGCCGCAGCCTCAGCTCAGCCAAAAATGACCGCTATCGTAAGAGAACTGCTCAAACAAACTATATTCGCATAAATTTAACCCATGCATTCTGGTCACATCTTTTTTGCTTCGGACTTTCATCTGGGTGTTCCCGACCACGAACAAAGTCTGATCAGGGAAAAAAAGATTGTTCATTGGCTTGAATCTATTGAAAATGAAGCATCTGAAATATTTCTTCTGGGCGATGTGTTTGACTTCTGGTTCGAATACCGCACTGTGGTGCCCAAAGGCTATGTGCGTCTGCTGGGCAAGCTCGCACAACTTACCGATAAGGGGATTCCTGTTCATGTATTCAGAGGAAACCATGACGTTTGGGCCTTCGATTACCTGACAAAGGAAGTTGGAATCATCCTGCACCGTGAACCGGTTATACGGATTTTCAACGGCAAGAAATTTTATCTGGCACATGGCGACGGACTCGGTCCCGGTGATAAGGGGTATAAATTCCTTAAAAAGGTGTTTGAAATGAGGTTTAACCAATTACTATTTCGTTGGCTTCACCCTGACCTCGGAACACGCATGGGATTATATTTCAGTAAAAAAAGCCGGATAGCCAACATCGCCCGCGAAAACAAAGCAGAGTTTCAACTGGTGGTGGAGAATGAAATGCTGTATCATTACAGCCTGAGTGTTCTCAGGGATAATCCTGAAATATCTTATCTGGTATTTGGTCACAGGCATGTTCCGGTTGACTCAGCACTCAACGATCACAGCAGAATGATAATTCTCGGCGATTGGGTTACTCATTTTACATATGCTGCCTTTGATGGTGAACAGCTCGAACTAAAGCATTTCGGGGAATAATCACTTCAATTATCATAGAAGACAATGCATTAATCATCTTCGTTGAGAAGTCAGAAACTGATTTGCTTACTAGCTGATGTTGCGATAAAATCTTAGCGGGTCAACCTCCGGATCTGGATCATTGTTATTCCTCATCTGATTAGCAAGATAATGTGACAACCAGGGAGCAATCAGAGCACCTCTGGCACCAAGGCCGTTCAGGATCCAAAGTCGGTTAAACTCCGGATGACATCCTGCCACCGGTCTTCGGTCGGCAACAGCGGGCCTTATTCCGGCTTCCTGACTGAGGACAGAGTAAGGCAGATCTGTGATTTTCTCAAGTCCGGCAATCAACTGTCTGGCAGCAGCTTCGGTAGGTTCTTCGGTTAAGTCGTCCCATAAGTAAGTTGAACCTAACCTGAACAGCCCGTTACCTAATGGAAGTAAAAAAACATCTCTGTTCACTATATACTCCTCCTGCATTCCGGACATGAGGATCGTCATTAACTCCCCTTTCACAGGCCTGAACGGAATGAAATTAAAATAGGGATTATCGATGGCTCTGTGTCCTTCACAAAAAACGATGCTGTCGGCATATATATGATCATACACCACTTCTGATTCTTTAATCAGAAGCTTATCGGCCTGAAATACTTCACGAATAAAATGTACCTGACCCAGATGTAACCCGTATAGGCTATTGAGGAGCGATGCGGTGTCCACCCTGAAAGATTGTTCAATAACTCCACAACCAAAAACGGCTTTAATATAGGGAAAGTTTTTCTGAGCGTCGATCATTTTGCTGCGGTGCACATCACCGTTGGTTTCTACCCTGTCCCACCGTTCTGACTCATCCTGGCCAAAAATCCGCATTATCTTTAATGGATAGACAAACTTTGAAGATGTTCTGAGTTCTGTGGCGGCATAAAAGTCACGTGCAAAGGGAAGTAACTCTCTTACTCTCCAACTCAGTGTCAGGTGCCTGAATATCCACGGATTGATGATTCCGGCACCAACTTTTGTGGTCTGGGCCTTCTCATTATCAATCACTGCAATGCGTAATCCTTTCCTGAGTAACATTTCAGTGAGACAGGCCCCGGCAAGTCCATAACCAACAATAATTACATCGGCACGCCTGTCATCCGGAAACATATCAGGCAAAGCGCTCGGTGAGTTCAACCAATCGGGTGGCATAGCCCATTTCGTTATCGTACCAGGCCACAACCTTGATGAGTTTGTTACGGTCGCCAAGTACGGCAGTTAGCCTGGCATCAAACACGGCAGAATGGGTGTTGCCGATGACATCAGCCGACACTATCGGATCTTCGGTATATTGCAAAATACCTTTAAGTCTGGTTTCGGCTGCAAGTTTGAATGCCTCGTTGATGGCTTCCACGCTGGCCGATTTGCTCAGTGTGCAGGTAAGGTCGGTGAGTGAGCCATCCGGAACGGGCACCCTGATTCCGGCGCCACCAAGATTGCCTTTCAGATGCGGAAAAATTCTTGTGGCTGCTTTTGCCGCTCCGGTTGTGGTAGGCACGATAGAATATGCCGCTGCCCTGCCCCTTCGCCAGTCCTTGTGGGGCCCGTCAACCAGATTTTGATCTTTGGTGTAAGAATGTACTGTGGTGATAAATCCCTTTTCGACACCCCAATGCTCATGTAAAATCATGATAAGCGGAGCTACATTATTTGTTGTGCAGGATGCATTGGAAATTACAATATCGTTTCGGTCGATTAAATGGTCATTCACACCGAGTATGATGTATTTAACATGCTCGGATTCATCTTTGGCGGGAGCAGAAATGATCACCTTACGGGCACCGCTGTGGCTTACATGCAATATCGCCATCTCTGGATCAACAAATTTTCCAGTTGATTCGATCACTACATCAATTTCAAGAGATTTCCATGGTAGTGCAGCAGGGTCAGGCCCACAAAGAACCTCAACCAGCTTGCCATCGACAATTATCCGATTTCCGGACACAGAAATATTTCCAGGGAAACTACCCTGGACACTATCGTATTTCAGCAGATGAGCCAGATTTCCGATATCAGCAAGGTCGTTAATCGCTACCAGTTCAATACTGCTGTTCTTGAGCATCTGACGAAAAGTAATCCTTCCGATACGTCCAAAACCATTGATGGCTACCCTGATCGGTTTTCTCATGTTTCCAATTTTATGCAAAGATACCTTTTTCGTGCGGCACCAAAAAATGAAAAACCCCTGCAATTACTAATCATTACAGGGGTTTTTCGTATTTATGTTATGTTAGTACATTACATTCACTGTTCCTCGTTTTTCGGTGGTTTCACCTACCATATTGGTGATGATTACATGGTAGATATAGCTTCCGGCAGGCACCTGTTCTCCCTTAACCTTGCCGTCCCAATGTTTTTCCACATCGTCCGACTCAAAGATCACCTGACCCCATCTGTTATAAACCTTGATGTTATATTTTGAAACGGCTACTGTTTTTACCTCAAAAACATCATTCAGTCCATCCCCATTGGGACTGAAAGCATTGGCCGGGAATACAGCATAATCAGGGAATATATCCACGGTTTTCATGATTTCGTCTTCGCAACCATTGGCTGTAATCGTTCTTAAAATAACCTCATATGTTCCTGTTTCAGTATAGGTGTGCACGGGTTGGGCTTCAGTGCTGGTAGTTCCGTCGCCGAAATCCCATTCATAAGTAAGGCCTTCGCCTGTTGAACTGTTGATAAATGCTACATCGGGCAACCGGATAGTTGTGGATTGCGGATCGGGATCGAAACCTGCCGTTGGGTTGGCGTAGCTGCTGATCACCATGCCTGACTCAGGTGCAATGCTTTCGCACAGTCCTTCGTTGATCACCTTCAGCGACACAGTGTAATTACCCGGAACATCATATGTTACAGAAGGGTTTGCCTGTCCGGAGGTTGTGCCGTTGCCCAGATTCCATTCATAAACAAAGTTCTGACTCAGATTTTGAGAGTTGTTGCTGAACTGAACTGTTATGGGTGAACAACCGTCAGTGATGTCGGCACCAAAAGAGGCTTGAGGGCTTTCAACAACCGTTACCTGATAAGATGCCATATCGCTCTCGCAACCGGCATCATTGGCAATAACGGTGATCGTCTTTACTCCGGGTGTTGACCAATTCATATTATACAAACCAGGACCCGAACCAAAAGTAACGTTCGCTCCATCAAAATCCCAGATAAAGGTTGAACCAACTGTTGCGTTGCCCTGATAGCTGGCTGAGAAATTGGCATTCTGGCATACCCTTGTATTCAAGGCGTTTACTGATGCAGTGATTTCGGGTCGAACTGTAACCTGTATTGAGGTATTGGAAGGGCAATCATAGTCTGATGCTTCACCCAATAAGTAGTATGTGGTTGTTCCAACGGGTGGAGTAACCACCGGATTTGGATTGTTTTCTTGTCCCACAAGGCTCGGATCAGCTGGTACGGATGACCAGGTGAAATTGGCATCACCGATAGCCCGCAGTGTTGTGCTACCGCCATTACATAAAATGAGGTCATCAGCCTGAGCTTCGATCACCGGTGAAGGATTGAGCGTCAGGGTCATGTCTGCCTCAGCCTCACATCCAAACTGGCTGATCACACGGACAAAATATTGAATTTCTGTTCCGGAAGGAGTTACGGTTGGATTCTGTGTCAGGTGCTGATCACCCACGAACAAACTTGGATCATTGGGCACCGACCACCATTCATAGGATACGCCTCCACTGGCATTCAGTGTATATGAATCCCCCAGACATATCGCATCGTTGTTTCCGGCGCTGGCCAGAGGCAACGGGTGCACTGTAAGTTCAACTGCATCATCCGCCGTAAAACCACAATCGTTGGTAACAGTGAGGCTGTAAGTAGTGGTAGTTGCCGGGCTGACATTAATGGTTTGGTTTGATTCCTGACCAATTAACGAAGCATCCGGCGGGTTGGCCACCCACAGCCAGGTTTCAGCATCATTGGCAGTGAAGGAGAAACTTTCACCAATACAGATGGCATCATCTTCACCGGCATAAGCAACAGCCCCTTCGAGCAGCACCCAGGCTTCATCTTCGTCAAAACCCTCGCAATCGTTGGTCACCTGAAGGAAATATTGTGTGGTGAGTGTAGGTGAAACTACCGGTTGGGCAATGTTTTCCTGCCCCACAAGTGAAGGATCAGGAGGATTACTGGTCCATGCGTAATAATAACCCGGAAATTCAGGGGCGCCAATGGTAACTGACGGGTCGTTGCACAGGGATTGGTCAATTCCTGCATCTGCCACAACCGGTGCGATGATAACAAATGCAGAGTCAACCTGCGTTTCGTTACATGCATCTCTAATGATGTCGAGAATAAGGATGCTGTCCTGCACAGGCGTATAGAGCAATGTAGGGTCGGTGCCCAATAAAGTTCCGTCGGGAAGACGCCATTCATGCGTATATGGTGCTGTTCCGTTGAGAACATCTTCAAAGCTTAAAGTAACTTCATCGCCACAGTTCGAATAGAAATACTCTGTGGCATAGTCATGAGGCCCTTTGTCGTATATCTTAACCACAACTGAGTCAAACTCAAAAAGATTGCAGGGATCGGGCTGAAATTTAATCACTACCGTTTCCATGCCTTCATCCAGATTATCCTGAAAGGGTATGATTTGAATTTCAAAAATACGCTCCCCCGGTGGAATCTCTACCTGCAGAGGAAATGGCTGATAATCCTCACCATACTCAGCTGTTCCATCGACAACCAGATTCATGGTAAAGGTTTCTTCGCGTTCCTGCATGATGTCGAAGCGGATGGTGGCATTGTTACATTGTTCCACAGCCATGGTGTCGATGAGGATATTATCAAAATTGATTGATGTATTGACACTTCCGTCAGTAAAACTATTGGCTTCCAAAAAAACACCTGAATCATATAGCCTGTCGCCCCCATCTGAAATTGCCAGTTTGATGCGATGCTCTTCACAAGGTGTTACATCAGCCTGAGCGGTTAGCACGACAGTGTATCCATCATATTGGATATTGTTATTATTAACAGGATTCCAATTAGATACGTAATACTCCTGATTGGTGACTGCATTTACTGAGTTAATGGAAACAACTGATCCATTGGGCAATGTTGCAATATTGATTGCATTATTACTGTATGTGCCATTAATACCGGGACCCGATAGAAAAAAACCAAACTTATCGTTGTAAGATGAATTGTTTGGTGGAGCATACTCCGGGTACTCTTCAGATGCAAAAACATACTTAAACTTTACCCTGCTTGTTTTGGGAATAAATTTAAATGACAATACGCATGCATCCAAAGATGTGCCCCCGGCCATTTGATTCAGATCATTGTCGCCTGCAGCTCCGTTACTGTTACCAGCGCTGGCAGAGTTGTTTGGACCTTTTGCAATACTTGCCCTGCCCGATGTCAGTATCATCCCTTCAATGAATCCAAGACCTGTGTTGCCGATAAACCTGCCGCTTGCAGTTGGTACGCCTGTATATTGAATATCATAAACTTCAACATCTCCGCTAATGAATACATCCTGAATCATATCTTCTGCCATCTGTTGAGAAGTATTCTCGGTAATGATCAACGGACCAATCTGAGCCAATGCAGGCAGGCTAACGCCTGACAGAAAAAATATCAGAACGGGAACAAAAATCCTGATAAATAATCTGTTAATAAAGAAGGGTAAAACTGTTTTCATTTTTGTGGTTTTGATTAGGCCAACTTATTTGGTTAACAAAAATATTAAAAATTCTTAACGGGCACATATTTTTAACAGATGACTTAAAGCCTCATTCGGCTCATAGTAATTTGTTAAACAGAACTTTATATAATATCCAATGGGTAAATGTCAAGAAAGTCATCTGAAAAATTTCCTGAAAATCGTTATCTTTACCCGCAAATAAACATGAATCAAACCCTACCCATGGAAAAAGCACGTAACTACATCGAAACCAACAAAGACAGGTTTCTGGAAGAATTATTCGGACTCATCCGTATCCCATCCATCAGCAGCATCAGCGATCATAAACCCGACATGCTCAGGGCTGCGGAATATTGGAAGGACAGCATACTGAAAGCAGGTGCCGACAAGGCCGAAGTGATGCCAACTGAAGGCAATCCGGTTGTATATGGCGAAAAAATTATCGACCCCACCCTTCCCACTGTATTGGTGTATGCCCACTACGATGTGATGCCCGTTGACCCGCTCAACCTCTGGATCAGTCAGCCCTTTGAGCCTGAAGTCAGAAATGGCAAAATATATGCCCGCGGAGCCGATGACGACAAAGGACAAGGCTTTATGCATGCCAAGGCTTTCGAAACTATGGTGAAGACAGGCAGCCTGCCCTGCAACGTTAAGTTCATGATCGAAGGCGAAGAAGAAATAGGTTCACCCAACCTTGGCAAATGGTGCAGCGAACACAAGGAAATGCTTCAGGCTGACCTAATTCTGGTGTCGGACACCAGCATGATCGGGCCCGACATACCATCCATCACCACAGGCCTTCGCGGACTGGCCTACTGGCAGGTGGAAGTTACCGGTCCCAACCGCGACCTGCACTCCGGCCTATTTGGCGGTGCCGTAGCCAACCCCATCATTGTACTAGCCGAGATGATCAGCGGCATGCTCGACCAAAACAACCGCATCACCATTCCGGGATTCTACGACGATGTGCTCGAAGCCACCACCGAAGAACGTGCGCTGCTCAACAAAGCGCCCTTCAGTGAAGAAGCATACAAAAAAGCACTCGATGTGGCCGAACTCCGTGGCGAGAAAGGCTTCACAACCACCGAACGTACCGGCATCAGGCCTACCTTCGATGTATGCGGCATCTGGGGTGGCTACACCGGTGAAGGAGCCAAAACCGTGCTCCCCTCAAAAGCATACGCCAAAATATCCTGCCGTCTGGTGCCTAATCAGAATCACGAGAAAGTGGCAGAGATGTTCAAGGCTCATTTCGAGAGCATTGCCCCAAACACCGTTAAAGTTAAGGTGGACAGTCTGCATGGTGGTCAGGCATACGTTTGCCCCATTGACCTTCCTGCCTATAAGGCCGCCGAAAAAGCCTATTTGCAGACATACGGCAAACAACCCGTGCCCATGCGCAGCGGAGGCAGCATCCCGATCATCTCCACCTTTGAGCAAATTCTGGGGATTAAATCGTTGTTGATGGGATTTGGCCTCGAATCGGATGCCATACACTCACCAAACGAGAATTATCCGTTGGATAATTTCTACAAGGGCATCGAAACCATTGTGGCTTTTTATCAGGAATTTGCCAGAAAATAGCAAACAGATCAACCCCCTCAAAAACCGGCCCTCAAGCCGGTTTTATTTTGCAACCTTATGAATATTATTCACTGAATGTTCAATATCCAGGTAAACACATGTGACCCCGACAAGTGCCAATGAATCAATACATACCTATGGTTTCCAATCCGAAGGTTCTAACTCAAACAATGCATCCACGGTGGTGCCAAACACCTGTGCAATCTTCAGGGCCAGCATCGTAGATAGATTATACTTACCTGCTTCAATGGCATTTATGGCCTGTCGGCTCACCTGAACCCGGGCTGCCAATTCCTCCTGCGTGATGCGCATACGCGCACGCTCAACCCTGATATGATTCTTCATCTGGTCTGAAGTTGCGGCGGGCTTTGGCCAACGCCAGATTAAAATGCACAATAAAAAACAACAATATCGTAAACATATTGAAAACCAGCACCCAGAAAAATGCAGAGCCATACATGAATACTATTGTGAACAGCAAAATGCCGTAGTTGAGGTAAGTAGCTCTGAGCAATGACTCAAGCCTTATGCGGGCGATAAACTCATCCTCGCTCCTTTCGCGCGAAAAAGCCACAAAAGCCAATCCGATGATGAGCATCACACCGGCAAGCTCGTCAGTAAGGTTGTTCGTACTCAAACCAAACCACTTGTCCTCGCCCAGAAAACCAGGTTCGGAAACAACAAAAACAGGCAGGTTGAGCCATGTGGCTTCAAAGCCGCCCAGTATATGCGTCAGACCAAGAATAAGTCCGGGGACCAATACGATCCAGCCGATGAAACGAAACACATGCGGAAACAAATAATTTCTGTTCATAAGATTGATATTTGCTACAAATGTAATGTATTATTTATATTTTGTCAAGTATTATTTACATTTTGACATAAAATAATTACAACCCTACAGGTGTGCAGGGTTGTAAAAAAGTATTAGAGTGGTGCTTTTACCTCAGCAAACTCACAGTCCCTTTGTATTCGATGGTGCGGCCAAGGTAATCGGAACCGAATATATGGTACACATAGGATCCGCCGGGAAGCTCAATTCCTTCTGCTGAACCATCCCAACAATCTTCAAAATTCTTCGACACATGTACCACTTTACCCCACCGGTCGATTATTTTCATGGTGTAGTTGCTGAAGGGTGTTCCTTTGATCTCGAAGCAATCGTTCAATCCATCACCGTTGGGAGTGAAGGCCGATGGGATAAACAACTGCGCTACTTCGGAGATGACAATGTCGAGTTCATACACTTCGGTACAACCCTTGTCTGTTTCGGCAGTCAGCACCACAATAAAAGTACCGGCCTGTGTGTAGGTATGCAGAGGGTTTTCTTCGTCAGAGGTAGTCCCATCGGCGAAATCCCATGTGTAATTACTTCCTTCGGGAGTGGTAAGGTTCTCGAAACTGATTTCGGGATCACCTAAGGTTGTGATTCGTGGATTGGCTGTAAACGCGGTGTTTGGTTTAGGGAACACCTCAATATAGTTGGTTATGGTTTTGGTTTTAAAGCAAAACTCTGTGTTGGCCACTGTCAGCGACACGGTGTAGAAACCCGGTTCGGTAAAGGTGTGCACCGGATTTCTTAAGGTTGATGTGTTGCCATCTCCAAAATCCCATTCATATGTGGCGTTGCCAAACACCTCAGTGCTTTGGTCGCTGAACTGTACTTCGAATGGCTGGCAGCCTTCGAGGATGTCGGCTGTGAAATCAGGCTCAGGGAGCGGATTCACTTCCACACTTTCGGAATATACGTCAGATATACAGTTTGGCTCAATCAGTTGCAGCGTAACTAATTTGGTTCCGGCATTGACCCAGTTAACAACGATTGGACCAGGGCCACTGCCCGAAAAACTGCCTCCATCAAAATCCCAAAGATATTGAGCAGACGCAGGCCCGTTGCCTGAATACACAAAGTCAACATTTTGACCGGTACACACTTCCTGAGGTGTATAGTTATAATCAATAGTCGGTTGAGGCCTGATGCCTACTGTAACTTCATCGGTTGCTTCACAAAGGTTCAGGTCAACGATATGACATTCATATGTAGTTAATTGTGATGGTGTTACAACAGGATTAACCAAAGTTTCCTGCCCGGCAAGACTGGGATCGTTGGGTGTTGCCGACCAGGTAAAGCTACCCGTACCTGTGGCTGTAAGGGTTACAGGAGTTCCAACACAAACCGTGCTGAATTCTGCAGTTGCGGTAACCTGAGCAAACGGATACACCAGAATATCCACAACGGCTACATCAGTACAATAGGTTGTATTTGCTTCAACACTATACTGGAAGGTTCCGGGCTGGTTGAGTGTAATGGTAATACTCTGTGTAGTTTCGCCTGTGCTCCATAGCCATGGACCCAAACCATTGGCTTCGAGTGTGAGGGTTCCTCCTGGGCAGATTTCAAAGTCGGGTTCATCGGGCGAAACAATTTCGGCATCAAAATACTCCACAAAAACGGTAACTGTCGTACTGAGGATAAGTGTTTCATCACATTTGCTACGCACTTCAAGGTGGTAGGTGGTTTGCACAGCAGGTGAAACAACAACACTTTGAGCATTGGCGCCCTCAGCAATAAGGTTGGTGCCCGGCTGTCCGGGAACACCATCATACCACCAATAATAGACAGCTTCAGTGGAAACCAGGGTAGTTTCGTCTCCGAAACAAATCCACCGGTCGTCCCCGGCCGAAAGAATGGGATCCTGTGTAACCAGAATTGAGCCTTCGCGAATGTTACCGCAGTCGTCTGTAGCTCTGTAATAATAATTGATCGTTCCAACCAGATTCGGGTCATAAGGCACATTCAGCGGATTTGCCGAACCAATTGGAGTCCCCCAATCGCCTCTGAACCACTGCACTGAAACAAAAGAATTAAAAGGATTCGTGTTGGTAATCAGCAGGTTTTCGCTTTGTCCTTCACAGATTTCTACTATAGTACCGGGTGATACGGTAACAACCAATGGATTGTTGTTGATCTGGACATGGCTGACGTTGTTGTTGCCGCAACCATCTGAAATGCTGACATCAACCATGTCAGGGCTGTCCTGCACTACATGCGAAACCGGTTGTCCTGGCCCGATCAAGTTGCCGTTGTATGACCAAACAAGGTTATATGGTGGAAAACCACCTACAATATCATCCAGAAAGGTAAGGCTTACGGTCTCACCGCAGCTGGCTGTAATTTGTTTGGTAACTTCCTGAATAGGCTGATAATCATATGCTTTGAAGTCAACCACACCGGTAAAACCTCCTGAGAATGGCGGCACAGGAACATCACATGGATTGATAGGGTAGCGGAACTTCCAGTATTCGAAGTCACCGGTTATGGTTCCAGCCAACGGCCTGATCTCAATGGTTGTACTTACTTGTCCGGCAGGTATAACGATCGTATCTGGTATAGGCTCAATATCAGCATGAGTGAAACCCTGTAGAGAATAGGGTAACTTATAGTCATCCTGAGCAGGCTTGTTTAGTGTGAACTGTATGATCAGGTTTGAGCAGCCGACAACCACACAGTCTTCACAATCAATGTTAGGGTTGTCAAAATACCAGTCAACCGAATAGTTGATGCCTTCGCCGCTGATGAGGCTTTTTTCTTCGAGGAAAACGCCGGAATTGAAGTTTGATGGGTATTCGTCATAGGGTGCTTCCTCCGAATCCCAGAAGTCAGCAACAGCAATTTTTACAATATAATCACGACAGGGAACGAGGTTTGCATTAATGTTAAACGGAACCGTCAATCCATCAAATTCAGTCGTGAGGCCAAATGGCGGATCTAGGTTGGGTCTGTATAATGGTATGTTAACTCTTGGATTAATGGTCCTTATAAGCACCCATTCTTCACCGGTTCCTCCTGAAGAAGGTATAATAGCCATGTTTTTTGACTGGTTACTGAATTGCCCGCCGGTAGAACTCACAAATATTCCGAAAACATCATAAAAATAGTCATCCTCACCGGTAAGGTCAATATCCGGCCCTGTGGGTCTTTCGCCGGCATATGGATATTCTTCAGAAGCAAAAACATATCCGAGGTTGATATTACCGTAGAACGGTTTGAACTTAAAACTCAGTACTGCAGCGTCGGAAGTCGTATCAGGTTTTCCATCCGGTGTAATAAACTGATACATCCTATCAAGGTCAGGATCGCCCGGATAGCCTAATGAGTCTCCATAAGCACCATATCGGTTGGCTCCTGCTTCAGCTGTCTTCACTCTGCCGTTGGAAAGTATCACCCCTTTGCCAAATCCAATGTCATTTCCGTTTTCGAATCTTCCTATGGATAAAGGATGACCCTGATAGGTAATGGATGCGGTGTCGATGATTCCACCACCGGCATACAGAATATTCAGTACATAATCGATGTAGTCGTCCAACTCCTCCATTTCAAAAACCCTAAGGGTTTGCCCCGCCTGCGGCATCGCTTGTTTTGTGCAGATCAATAAACCAAGCAGAACGAACAATACTATTTTTTTCATCTGTCTGTATTTTTCAGGTCAACATGACAATTTTTACTATTCATCATGAAGACGATGTTCTCATAACATTTCTGACTAACGTTTTATTAACAAATTGTATATTAACAATTTAAAATTCCAAGCTCCTCATTAGTCAGCCCAAATTTATCAATTTGTTTTTTAATGCGCTTCACTAGTCCCAGTTTTCTTTTTTGGTCTAAAAAGAGGTATCCTGCAGGATTGTGATAAGGGATTCCTTTAACCAGCAGGTTCCAGATAATAACAGCCAGTTTTCGTGCAGTCGCACTAATGGCTGACACTCTGCCTTTGCGGAAATTGATTCTTTGAAAGAAGTCCCTCAAAGGGGTTGAGTCTTTCAGGTTGCCAATAGCATTGGCTGCATTGCGCAAGGCAATTTTTAATCGATTGCTACCCTTGGGGACTTTACTTGAGAGCACTTTCCCTCCGCTGACCTTGTTGTTAGGGGCAAGCCTTAACCATGAGCAAAAATGCTTGGCAGAAGGAAATTTCCGGATTCCTTCAATGCCCACTTCACTCATCAATGACAGTACAGTTGAATAACTCATTCCCTCAATTGCCAATAGGTCTGTGCCTTCAAACATCTGGTAAGATTTAAGGTTCAGATCAATGTTTTCTGGTGTGTTTTTGTTAATCCTTTTGTGGGGTTTGGGGTCAAGATGATGCTGACGCTTGTTGTCATCGGAGTTGATGATCTGTTCAAGCATCGTTTCTATTTCCACGTCACATTGCTCAATTTTTTTCTGAAGATGATCATAGGTGTCAAGCTCCTGGCGAAGAGCGAACAGATAATCTTTCCTGCCATTGCTCTGCAAGGCTCTGGCAATTTCAGCTTCACTTTTGCGGCAGTTCCCATGACGTAGTGCTGCAAGTTTCTGCGGGTTTGTTTCTCCATCACATATTGATCTGATGATAAGCAAACCGGTCAATCCGCAAATGTCTTTCACCACTACATCCAGTCGCAAATTGAGTAGCCGAAGGTTCTTCTGCATTTTTTTTGAGGTGGCCGCAGCCTGATGAAGCAGATTGGCTCTTTGCCGACAATAAGTGCGCAGTTCTTCTGTTTTTCCATCGGGCAGAAAACTACTGCTCAATAATCCAAGACTGTGCAGTTTCTGTATCCACTGACAATCTTTTACATCAGTCTTCTTGCCTTTAATGTTTTTGGTGAACTTGCCGTTGCACAATATCACATGAAATCCTTTGGATATCAGCACAGCATACAAATTCTGCCAATAAGTACCGGTGCTTTCCATCGCAACTGTCTTTACCTGTTTTTCATGCAGCCAATCTGCCATTTCAAACAAATCCTGGTTGAAAACACCGAATTCTCTGATGTCTTTTTCGCTTTGCCCTACAGCCACCCAATGTGAACGACTTCCTACATCAATCCCTGCGGCATGTGGATGGACAATTTCCATTGAAATTTTTTCTTCTTCCATATCCCCTTAGTTTTTATTAAAATGCTCTAAGGAGATGTGCTTTTGGCAGAGGAAATATTCTGAACGGGGTTGCCGGAAAACCGGCACCACCACTGAAATCATCGCAAACATCTCAACCAGGATTGGCGCACGTGCTTTCATGCAACACTTTGTAAACCGGCCTTACATAGAGCTTTTCAAAAGTAGAGCTTTTTCCGATTATTACCCCGTTAGCCAAAGAAATCAATGTTTTTTATATAGGAA
>Ga0209835_1000027_pt1 | contig 95517 bp, 82 predicted proteins | sample LakKivwa52mmetaG_FD_184138 | JGI IMG/M metagenome (GOLD analysis project Ga0209835, IMG submission 184138) | Anoxic lake water microbial communities from Lake Kivu, Rwanda to study Microbial Dark Matter (Phase II) - Lake Kivu water 52m metaG... | ecosystem: Environmental > Aquatic > Freshwater >...
CGCGTCTGTGGAGCGTACCCTATGCGATGACAGCAGGCGACATTACCGGCTCGCTGAAGAAGCTTGAGGTGGCCGGCGAGGCCACAGCCATGGATGAGGCTCTGTTTGAGGTTAAGAACAAGAACGGGCAGACGGTATTTGCTGTTTACAATGAAGGTGTGCGCATATACGTTGGCGATGGCACGAGCAAGGCCGTAAAGGGAGGCTTTGCCATAGGCAGCTTCGATGAGTCGAAGGCCGACACGCTGAACCTGCTGGTTGTGAACAAAGACTCGGTAAGGGTATATATATATGACGACCCGCTCAACAAGGCAGTGAAGGGGGGCTTCGGCATTGGCGGCTTCGATGAAAGCAAAGGCATTACCAACGACTACATGCTTGTCAGTCCCGACAGTATACGGATGTACATCGACAAGGCTGGCGCCAAGGCGGTTAAGGGAGGCTTCGCCATCGGCAGCTTTGATGAGAGCAAGGCCATGGGGCAGGAATATCTGAGGGTTACCAACGACAGTATAAGAATGTATGTTAGTGACGATCCGTCGAAGGCAGTCAAGGGAGGCTTCGGAATCGGAAGTTTCGATGAGTCGAAGAAGGGACCGGCGGTGAGTTTCACATCACTTACCCCTCAGAACTACTTTATCGGTCACAGCAGCGGTGCAAAGACTACCACCGGATTGTACAACTCATTCGTAGGGTATGAGGCAGGCTTTGAGAACACAGGGGGCAGCTACAACTCATTCATCGGTTTTGAGTCGGGGAGATCGAATACCACAGGCACTCACAACACATTCAACGGGCACCAGACCGGGCTAAGCACTAACGCAAGCTACAATACGGCAATGGGATATCAGGCCGGTGTATTTAATCTTTCAGGCTTCAATAATGTATTCATTGGTATGCAGGCCGGGCGGGGCTACTTCCCTGCAATAGCTTCAGGATCATATAATGTATTGATTGGCAACAGGGTGGGTTATGGCATGACAACCGCCGCGAATAACGTAATTATGGGTTATGATGCAGGATACGGACTAACAACCGGATCCGACAACGTTTACCTCGGACGTCAGTCGGGTTACCAGAATTCAACCGGAAGCTATAATGTATTCCTTGGATTTCAGGCAGGCTCCTCCGGAATATCAAGCTACAACACATTTCTGGGTTATCAGGCAGGATTCTCCTCCACCGGAAGCTATAACTCATTTATTGGCTATCGTGCAGGACGGGGTAATACAGGAGGACAGAGTAATGTTTTCATGGGTTATCTGACAGGCTTTACCAACCAGACCGGATCGAACAATGTGGCTTTGGGCAATTTTGCCGCCTACCTCGGAACCACGGCATCGAGTAATGTATTCCTTGGCGACTCGGCCGGCTACGGAAATACCAACAGTTTCAACGTATTTCTTGGGAAGGGTACGGGCAAGGCCAATGCCGGACAGTACAACTCATTCATGGGATTTCAGGCCGGCATGAGAAATACGTCGGGAAGCAGCAATGTCTTTCTCGGATACCGCTCAGGGTACTCAAATACGGGCGGAACCGACCCCGCCGGCAGTTATAATGTCTTTATAGGCAGGGAAAGCGGGTATAAAAATTCGACCGGACACTTCAATACATATCTGGGATACAGAACCGGTTATGAGTCGGCCTCAGGGGCATATAACGTAATGATCGGATACAATGCGGGTCTGAGCAATCTCAATAGCAGGAATGTATTTATCGGATATGAAAGCGGTGTTCTCAGCACAAACGGATACAATAATGTATTCCTGGGTTACTGGGCCGGGAAATCAAACACCACAGGGTCTGATAATGTTTTACTTGGCACCTACAGCGGCAGCAGTAACCTGACGGGAATCAATAATGCCTTTGTCGGTAAAGAAGCCGGATATTACAATACCGACGGGGGATCAAATGCCTTCTTTGGGGCATACAGCGGATATAAAAATACAACCAGTTACAACACCTTTATAGGACACAGGGCCGGATACGAAGTAACATCTGGTTCCTCCAATGTATTTCTTGGCACAAATGCAGGCGAAGGTGCACCGGGGGTGGCAGTTACAGGCGCTGAAAATGTTGCTGTCGGCGCCAGAAGTGCAAAAACACTCTCAACAGGTCAGCGTAACGTCATGATCGGTTCCAATGCCGGATATTCAACCACCTCAGCCCAGTATTCAAATATGATAGGATATAATGCAGGTTACAACAGCAACGGCTGGTATAATATTCTTATGGGCTCAAATGCAGGTTACCAGACAACGGGTAGCAATAACTTCATTGCCGGTCAGAGCGCCGGACGGTTTAACACAACGGCCGGTTACGGTGTGTTTATCGGATATCAGTCCGGCTACAACAATTCAACCGGCAACGATAATGTATTTATCGGAACCAGCACCGGCCGGACAAATACCACAGGTACTCAGAATGTATACATTGGCCCGTCGGCCGGTTATTCAGCAACCGGCTCATATAATGTCTTCATCGGAACAACAGCCGGTTACTACGAAACCGGAAGCAGCCTGCTGATAATAACAAATACCACTATCGGAAATCCTCTTATCAGGGGGGATATGTCGGCTAAACAACTCGGCGTTAATGTGTCGGCAACTACCCAAACCCTCGATGTCGGAGGAAATGCCAGATTCAGGGTGATAGCCTCCGACGCCTACTATGGAGTACTCAACCGGAAAAGTGACGGAACACTTACAACCGCGACTTCCGATGTCAGGATGAAAGACAATATCACCACCCTGTCTAACAGTCTGGATAAAGTATTGCAGATGAGAGGAATATCCTTCACATGGAAAACCGAACCTGAGATGGGAACCAGAATTGGTATGATCGCCCAGGAAGTTGAAAAGATTATCCCTGAACTGGTGTTTACAAATGAAGTTGATGGATACAAGGGCATAAATTATGCAGAAGTCTCTGCAGTACTGGTTGAAGCAATGAAGGAGCAGCAAATCATCATTGAGCAGCAGAACCTTAAAATAGAATCCCAACAGGCTGAATTTGATAAGCTTAAAGCTGAGGTAGAGATTCTTAAATCATTGATTATTAACAATAATCGTTAACTGTGTGAGCGCGTCTGTGTACCGGTTCCGGCTGTCGTAATCAGTTGACTGCCGTAAGGAAAGAATAATTCCGGCCGTAGTAAATCATCTGCCCGGTATAGTCATCGACATAATCCAGTGCAATGTCCTTGATTCTGCCCCTCGAATCAACAACAGGTGTCAGTATCGGATTCACAAAGCCGGAGTATGGCGCCAGATCAAGTTTAGCATACCTTTCAAGGATTCCGTTATGAAGCACGGGATCAACCTTAATACCGTAACTCTCTATCAACTCCATACCTGCTTCAAAATCTCCTTCCGACTTGATCCTCTGCACTTCGGCAAGCATCTGGCCGAATAATACCCGCAGCTTCCGGTAATCATTTATCTTTACATATACCTTCCCGTCACGGTTAATCATCTCAACAATATTCTCAGGGTTGCCTTTTTCGTATACCCAACGCGATATTGCTGCCCTGCAACGCATGTGCGCCTGCTCAATCTGTCTGCCGGGCCGGATTCTCACAAGCTGTGTAAGAAGCCCGTTCCTGAGATAATTATCATAAGCAGCCATGGCAGCCTCCTCCTCCGGAAGAAGTCCAAGTTCAACCACTTTGGGATCAGGCAAATAATACAGCGCGAACAGGTCTGCCCTCATCTCCTCAAGCGGTGAGGCATAGTTTCTGAGCGCATTGGGGTCGGTTCCCGGGGCCAGCCTGCCGCTAGCGTGACCAATGCACTCATGCATGTCGGTATGAAGTGCTCCGGCCTGTGATCCAAACTTTTTGGCTCGTGCTGTTTCAGAATCGTTCTCTGCAAACTCCTCAAGGAACCCGCTGCCCTGTGAAGCCTTGTCGTATGCCTCCGAAATATTGGCAAGTGTAACCGATTTTGAACCAACTTCCTTTCTTATCCAGTTTGAATTGGGCAGGTTGATACCCAGCGGTGAAGCGGGATAACAATCACCTCCCAGCATGGCAATATTGATTACACTGGCCGCAATACCGGTCACCTCCTCCTTACGGTAACGCGGATCAACCGGCGAATTATCCTCAAACCACTGTGCGTTTGCACTTATTATCTCAGTCCGCCTGGTGGCTTCAATATCCTTGTAATTGACAATCGCCTCCCATGTGGCCTTCATCCCCATCGGATCGGCATATGTTTCAACAAATCCGTTAATGTAGTCAACCATAGTGGCCGTATTGCCTGCCCATACAACGTTGTAGTCGTCCCATTTCTTCAGGTCTCCGGTTTTGTAGTAATCAACAAGCAGGTCAATCTGCTTTTTCTGCAGTTCATTCTCAGCCACCCCGCCTGCCTTCTCAAGCCACATCACTATCATATCAATTGCTGCTCCGTACAAACCGCCCGACCGATATGGTATCTCTGTTACCTTCCCGTCACTCTTCACCACCCTGGTGTTTAAACCATACTCCACCGGCCTCGGATCAGACGGATTGACAACTGCTGCGTAATACTCCTCCACTTCGGCCTGTGTAACGCCATCGTAGAAGTTATTGGCTGAAGAGGTAATCATATCGGCACCGGCCGACTGGAATGCCCTCCAGTAATAAAGGTTATCATCGAAAAGAACCGGTTTCAGGAACAATGACAGTGCCTCAGCATCCTTCCCTTCAAAATCAGGCAGTTCGGCCGGATCTGAATTCGCTATCAGTGTATCGAAATACTCCTGCGGGAACCCGGGCCTGAACTTCTCGTTAGAGTAGTGGTGATGGATGCCATTGGCAAAGAAAACCCGTTTGGCATATGCCATAAAAGCTTCAAATTCATCGCACTCCCTCTCTCCGTTATATGTCAGTATTATGGCCTCTATCGTTTTTCTGATAACCAGGTTATACCTGAAGTTCTGGTCCCAGAGTATATCCCTTCCGCATAATGCGGCCTCGCTTAAATAATAAATAAGCTGTTTCTGATTCAGCGAAAGCTCTTCAAATCCCGGAACACGGTACCTGAGCACCCTGATATCATCAAACCTGTCGATCTCATAAACGAAATTCTCATCAGTAACACTGGCTTCCTTACCGGGTTTGCATGAACTGTTCATCAGTAAAATAATTAGTGTGAATAAAAGAGGGCGTGTAATTGTTCTCATGGCTGTAAATTAGGGTTGTCGGGATCAAAGTTAGACAATTGGAACAATTGTTGAAGGAATCAGTCACGATAATAACTATTTTTGTCAGGGTATAAATAACATGGGGAAAAAATGAAAAACATACTTATTATAGCTCTGGTATTTCCGCTTTTCCAGATTATGGGGCAGGACAGGATAACCGGACGTGACTTTGCCACAAGGTCGGAGGTGATAGCCACCAACGGAATGGCCGCAACAAGTCACCCCCTTGCAACCCAGGTTGCTATCGACATACTTAAGCGGGGAGGAAACGCAATCGATGCGGCCATTGCCGCCAACGCCGTACTTGGGGTGGTTGAGCCTACCGGATGTGGCATTGGTGGTGACCTGTTCGCAATTATATGGAGCAGCGAAAAAGGAAAGCTTTACGGACTCAATGCCAGCGGCCGGTCGCCACGATCCCTGACAATGCAGCACTTCAGGGATATGGGAATTGATAAAATCCCGGCATATGGACCACTCCCTGTTTCGGTACCGGGATGTGTCGACGGCTGGTTCGAAATGCATGAACTCTTCGGAAAACTGCCGATGACAACTATTCTCAAGCCTGCTATCGATTATGCCCGCGACGGATTCCCTGTTACCGAAGTAATTGCCTATTACCTGGCAAGGGGGACATCTCTTCTAAAAGATTACCCCAATATAAGTGAAGTATTCATGCCTGGTGGCAAAGCACCTGCCAGGGGAGAAATATTCCGCAATCCGCAGCTTGCAAATACCCTCGACAAGATTGCAAAAGGTGGACGAAATGAATTCTACAGGGGATCAATAGCTCGTACAATAGCCGACTTCATGAAAAGTCAGGGAGGGTTCCTTACTTATGATGATATGGCACGGCACCGTTCAGAATGGATCGAACCGGTTAGCACTACATACCGTGGCTATGAAGTATGGGAACTGCCACCGAACGGGCAGGGAATAGCTGCCCTGCAAATGCTCAATATTCTCGAAGGATACGATATCAGAGGCATGGGCTTCGGCAGTGCCGAATACATCCATTTGCTTACCGAAGCCAAAAAGCTTGCGTTTGAAGACAGGGCAAAATACTATGCCGATCCGGCATTTGCCACTAATATGCCTGTACAGCAGCTTATCAGCAAGCAATATGCTGCCGAGAGAAGGAAGCTTATTAACCGCGACAGGGCAGGACTCAGATATGATGCCGGAAAGTTCGACTCCGACAATACAATATACCTTACCGTTGCCGACAAATCAGGAAATATGGTCTCCCTCATTCAAAGCAACTACAGGGGTATGGGTTCGGGCATGTGCCCTCCCGGACTAGGCTTTGTTCTTCAGGACAGAGGAGAACTTTTCAGTCTTAGCGAAGGCCACAATAACGTATATGCTCCAGGCAAAAGGCCATTTCATACCATTATACCCGCATTTATTACACGGGGTGGCAAGCCCTGGGTGAGCTTCGGGGTTATGGGTGGTGATATGCAACCCCAGGGGCATGTCCAGATAGTTATTAACCTGATTGATTTCGGCATGAACCTTCAGGAAGCTGGTGATGCACCCAGGATATACCACGCGGGCTCATCGGAACCAACCGGGTCAATAATGACCGATGGCGGTACCCTCTTCCTGGAAAGCGGAATAAGAACCGAAGATATTCAGACACTACTCAGAAAAGGTCATAAGATCCAGTGGAACCTGGGCGGCTTCGGCGGATACCAGGCAATCTTGTGGGACGATAAAAACAAGGTTTTCTACGGCGCCTCCGAATCAAGAAAGGACGGCATGGCAGCAGGGTATTAGAATGTTTGTGATCTACCTTATATTGAGCTGATTGGATCCACGTGGTATGGTGAGCTCAAGTACAGCCGTATTTCCTCCGTGTTCGAGATTGATCTCATGCGGTACATTGGTCTTCCAGGAGCCGCAGGTAAAATCGGGAACGTCAATTGAGCCCGACCTGTTTGCTACCGACCACTCACTGAGAGGGGCCACTACACTCCACAGAGCCGCATCGTATACATCCTGGTCAACCGGCAACCCGTTACGCAGACAGTCTATCAGCCTCCAGTCCATTATAAAGTCCATGCCTCCGTGACCACCAACCTGCCGCGCCATATCACCAACCCGTTTAATTATTTCCGGAGCATGCTGTTCCCTGAGTATGCCAAACTCATCATCCTTCATCCAGCCGTGGCCCAGGGCTATCCTTTCCACCGGATACTTGACTGCCATCCCGCTTGTACCGCTTATAAGGTGTATACGCGAATAGGGTCTTATAGTGGTCACATCGTGCTGAACCATGATTGTCCGGCCCAGGGCCGTCCTGATGAGTGTGGTGTTCATATTTCCCCTGTAGTTCCGGTTGGCAAATTCAGAATAGAAATCATCCTTTGCGGCCAGTTCATTCGCCCTTGCAAGCATTCCAAAGTCGTTGGTCTGCATTGACGAAAGGTACTCAAACTTATCACCCCTGTTGATGTTCATCATCTGGGCTATGGGACCGAGGCCGTGCGTCGGATAAAGACTCCCGTTTCTCGATGCATTCTCCTTAAGCCGCCACATTCCGGTATAGGCACTGTCGCCCTGCCGGTCCTCAATCGGTTTCCTGAAGTTGTAGCCCATCAGGTTGTGTATGTAGGCACCCTCTCCATGAACGAGGTCGCCGAACATACCCTGCCTGGCCATATTTAGTGTAAGCATCTCGAAAAAGTCGTAGCAACAGTTTTCCAGCATCATGCAGTGCTTCCTGGTGCGCTCCGAAACCTCAACCAGCTGCCAGGACTCTTCAACAGTACGCGCTGCAGGAATTTCAACCGCCACATGCTTGCCATGCTCCATGGCATAAACGGCCATGGGTGTATGCCATACCCATGGCGTGCATATATAAACGAGGTCGACCTCATCCATTTCGCAAAGGCCTTTCCATGCGTCCTCTGTGCCGGCAAACTCACGTGCAGGCGCCAACCCGAACCTGTCCAGGTCGCGTTGGGAAAAATCAACGGCAGTCTGCCTGAGGTCGGACAGAGCCGTCACCTCCACACCTTCAATCCTTATCATCCGGGTGACAGCACCGCAGCCGCGGTCGCCCAGCCCGATAAACCCAACCCTTACTCTATCAAGTGGTGGTGCTGAAAAGCCGCACATATTGAATCGCTGTGAATGGGTTCGTGAAGCAGCCTCCTTTATTTCATGAAGAGTGGTAACCTCTGTGGCATTACAGCCGTGCAGGCTTCCAGCCGCAACGGCACCGGCGCCGGCAACTGTTGCTGTTTTGAGAAAATCGCGACGATTGGTTTTCATTTGTCAGGTCAGTTTGGTTTAATTGATGACTGCAAAATACAAATAACCTGACAATAAGGAAAGGATATTTACGCTCCTTTGCTCTCTCTTCGCTTCGAAAACCATCTGATCAGGCTTTTCACGATATCGCCGCCAAGGTACCCGAGAATACCTCCGTAAAGGGTGCTCATGTACCAAACAGATTTGATGCGGCATGTGCCTGAAAGACAACCAATGTACTTCCAGTAAAGAAATCCACCCAGCAATCCCGCTACGGTAAATAGGATAACCAGAAGGTTAGCACTGACGAATTCTTTGATTTTCATTCCGATGTTATAAAGCCATCCCGGCAAATATAATAACATAATCAAAGCCGGAAAGTTTAACTTTGCGCAAAACCGGCAAAATGATTTTCGGAAACTTCAGCCTTAAAAACCACAATACCTTCGGCCTCGATGTCAGGGCATCAGGCTTCTGCCGGCCGTCATCTGAAAATGAAGTGGCCGATTGCCTGCTGAAAGAACTCCCGCCAGGGAAACCATTTATGATAATGGGAGGTGGCAGCAACCTGCTTTTCACCCGCGATTACAAAGGGGTAATAATACAACCGGCAATTGGTGGAATATGGTATGGCAAACCCAGTGGAGATGAAATAGAGGTAACAGTTGGCGCCGGCGTGGTATGGGACGATTTCGTAAACCAGGCTGTTTCAGTCGGTCTCGGGGGAACCGAAAACCTGTCGCTGATTCCGGGCCACACAGGCGCAGCAGCGGTTCAGAATATCGGAGCTTACGGAACCGAGGTTTCAGAAATAATTGCTGCCGTAAAGGCAATAGAGACCTCCACCGGCAAGAGAAGAATCTTCACCACGCAGGAATGCAAATTCAGCTACCGGTACAGCATTTTCAAGGATGAGCTTAAAGGAAAGTACATCATTACCTCTGTAACATTCAGGCTCAGCCGCAAGCCTCAGTTAAGGCTAAGCTACGGCAACCTCAGCGAGGAGGCTGAAAAGAAAGGGAAAGCAACCCTCAGTTCGGTAAGAGAAGCAGTAATCGGTATCCGCCAGTCTAAGCTTCCCAACCCGGCTATTACCGGAAATGCCGGCAGCTTCTTCAAAAACCCTGTGGTTCCGGCAGAAAAGGCTCAGATATTGCTGAAACAGCATCAATCAATGCCGGTGTACCCCGCCGGGGAAAACTGCACAAAGGTTGCCGCCGGCTGGCTCATTGAACAATGCGGCTGGAAAGGCTACAGAAGCGGCGATGCAGGGGTTCACGACAAACAGGCGCTGGTTCTGGTAAACCACGGCAATGCAACAGGGAATGAAATCTTCGAGCTGTCGGAGAAGATACGCCAAAGCGTGGCTGAAAAATTCGGGATTGACCTTGAAAGGGAGGTAGAGATAATCTGAGCTACCGGTAAATACCACGGCGGTTAAGTTCACGGTGATATTCAGCAGCATAGCGGTTGTGCTCGGCAAGTGTGCGCGAAAAGTTATGGTAGCCCGAGAAATCGGCCTTTGCCGAAAAATAAAGGTACTCATGCTTCTCCGCATTCAGAACCGCATCAAGACCTGAAATGGTGGGAAATCTTACCGGGCCCGGCGGTAAGCCCCTGTATTTATACGTATTGTACGGCGAATCAACCAGCATGTGCTCGTTAAGCACCCTTGTTATGGTAAAATCATTAAGAGCGAATTTGATTGTGGGACACGCCTGAAGCGGCATCCCGGTTCGCAACCGGTTGAGATAAACACCTGCTATTCTCGGCTTTTCATCCTCCTTTGCCACCTCATCATCAACAATTGAGGCTATAATGCTCACCTCAACCGGTGTAAGGTTTCTGGCACCGGCCCTGGCCCGCCGTTCGTCATTCCAGAAACCGTTGTACTCCCTGAGCATTCTCTGGTAGAAGCCACGCGGAGTGATATTCCAGTATACCTCATATGTGTCGGGAATGAATACCGCCATTACAGTCTCCTTCCTGAAACCGTCGGAGGAGTAATTCGACTCGTCCTCAAGGAACTGAACCAGAACAGCTGAATCGGCCTCAATCTGCCGTCCAATCCTACCGGCAAACTCATGAATGGTTCTTACATTGTTGAAGGTAATCCTTACCGGTTCCTGCATTCCGGCTCTCAGCATGTTAATAAGACGGTAGTTGCTCATCCCCTCCTCGATAAGGTAACGTCCCGGCCTGATGACTTCTGTGTATTTCCTGGCCTTAGCCGCCAGCCTGAAACTTTTCTCATTGATAATCAGCCTGCCCGATTTAAGGGAATCGACCACCTCATCAAACCCCGCACCTGAAATAATGTGCAGCACACCACCGCCGCTGCCGACCCCGACATTGGGAAAGAAGAAAGTTCGGTAAACCGAAAACGCAACTACAGATGCCAGAATAACTGTAAAAAGGATCAGGTTCTTTACTGCCGGACGCATAACCATATTTATTTACCGCAAAAATAGTAATGAATTCAAAGGGTGCAACACCACGCCGGGAATCATTTGCCCTTCGCCACCGGAACCAGGTAGGGTTTGCCTTTTCGTATCATAACCACATGGCATAGCAGGCTGCTACCCGATATCTTCCGCTCAACCCTCAGCTCATGTACAAATCCAAACCTGTCAGTCCCGGCAATATAATATGAGCCGTCGGCGCTGTTCCTCTCGTTCCTCGCAATTTTAATCTCAATCTTCTGCCCCGGCGAATAGAAAGGATTCTCGGGTTCAATCATGCGCGTACCATCTTCACGGTACTTCACCACCCGGCCCGTGAACTTCGAACCCTCCCTCAGTCCGTAGTACTCATAGTATTTTCGTTTCATTGTGTGGGTAACACCAAGCTGGTCAGAAACAATAAAATAACCCTCACCATCAATGTCGGTCTCGGTTCCCTCAATAACAAACTCATGCAACCTGTCACTTTCAAGGTGTGCCGAGCGGTTCTTCCCTTCGCCGGTTCCAAGATGAAGCCTCCCCTTTGAAATCCTCATTACCATCAGGTTAATGGTGGAACCGGGGGCAGGTAACCCGGTTAAGGTACCCACCGGAACCGGAAGCTCTGCGCCTGTGATGGTTTTCACAGTCAGAACCTTCCCCTGGTGCAGCCTGCTGCCGCTGATCTCGCGCCAGGCGGTAACCACAAAATCGTATCGCTTACCCTCAGTGTAATAGGGGTTGCGCGGTTCCAGAAAGACCTCACCTTTACAGTTTATCTTGTCAACCCTGCATTCAATCTCGCCACCCGTCTGTAATCCGTACCCGGCGTAAACGGCAGCCGGCACAAGGTACTTCCTGCCATCGGGGCCCCGGAGTACAAAATGTTCGCCTGCCCCGGGAATAGTGATGGTTTTTTCAATTGAAAATATATATGATTTACCCTCCTCAATCTTCATCTTCAATACTTACATTAAAAACTAATAGAGAGGCCCGAGAATCCTAGCCAGCGACTCCTTGTAACGGTAAACCCTGCTGCGCCTCTCCCACTCCGCTGCCAGAACCTGGTCTGTACCGGCCAGATCATCATTAAATACCCTGGTCATTTCCGAGGCAAAATTTTCGTTACAGACAACCGCCACAACCTCAAAATTAAGGTCAAAGCTTCTCATGTCAACATTGGCCGAACCAACAATTGTAACCACATCATCAACCACCATGTATTTCGAATGATTGAACCCCTTGCCGTAAAGGTAAACCTCAACACCCGCTTCCAGAAGTTCTGAAATGTATGATTTGGTATTCCAGTTTGCTATGGCGGAATCAGAGCGCGCCGGAAATATCATCTTCACCTCTGCACCACTGAGTGACGCCGTTTTTATTGCTGTAAGAATACTGTCGTCGGGCGAAAAGTATGGTGTGCTTATGTAAACCGATTTGCGGGCCGTTGATATGGCTGCAAAATAAACCTGCATAATGCTGGCCCAGTCGGAATCGGGCCCGCTCGAAGTTACCTGAACAAAACAATTTCCGGCTTTGACCGTTTTACCGAAATAGGCATCATCGTGCACCAGCACAATACCGCTTACAAAGAACCAGTCGGTCAGAAATACTGAGTTGAGGGCATCAACCGCAGCCCCCGTTATCCGCAGGTGGGTGTCCCTCCACTTTCCCAGATCCTTCAGTCCGAAAAGGTATTTGCGGGCAATGTTGATGCCCCCGATATAACCATGCTCACCGTCAATAACCATTATCTTCCGGTGGTTCCTGTAGTTTATCTTATTTGTGAGCATGGGAAACCGTACCGGCAGGAATGGGAATATCTGCACGCCGCAGCTCTTCATCTCCTTAATGGTTGACGACGGAAAGTTCCAGCTGCCAACATCGTCGAAAATAATCCTTACCTCAATACCGCTGCCGGCCTTCTCCTCAAGGGCCCTGATGAACTCCATGCCCAGTTCATCGAGGTCGAACCTGTAAAACTGCATGTGGATGAACCGCCTGGCGTTTCTGATTGATTCAAGCATTGCCGGGAAAGTCTCGGTCCCGTCAAGGAGAATCTCAATGCGGTTATCCTTTGTGGGAACAGCTCTGTCAGTGTTGGACAAGAGCATCACCAGGTGTCTCTTGTCAAGCACGGCCCGCGGTTCCCCCGATAGTAAAGCCTCGATTTCGCTGCTTGTCACCTTACCTGTACCCTGATATCGCTGAGGTTCCTTCAGGGCTTTCCTCGAAAATATCTTTCTCTTACGGTAATCCTGACCAAAGAAAATGTAAAGGACTATGCCGATGAACGGTATCAGCAACACTACCATTACCCATGAAAGAGTCTTCACCGGAGCCTTGTTCTGGAATATAATTATAAGGCAAACGAAAAGAATTGTAATGATGTAAAGGGTCGACAGTAAACCCTGTATGCTCGTGAAGCTGAAATCAGGTATCAGTGTCATGCCGGCAACTAATATCGGTAAAAATAAAAAACTCTCCGGTTTTCCGGAGAGTCTGGTATCTTTTTATTTTTCAGGCCCCAACGTCAGAAAATAAGACCAACACTCATTAGTATGGCGGTTGAGCGCTGATCGAGCTGGAAAGTCTTTCCTCCCACTGTCAGTTCATTGCCAAACTGGTTGAGGTTGCCCTCATACCTGAGATCGAGTGTCAGCTTCTTGAAGAGATCAACTCCTACTCCTGCCTGGTAGCCGAATGTTGCCGACTTGTAAAGGCTTTCATAGTTCTGGGTGTCGAAAAGCTCCTTGGGCGAACTCAGTTTGATGGTTGCAGCCGGACCACCGTTAATGCGCAGCGGGCCCAGCTTGAACCCCAGCATTACCGGAATATCTAGCTTGTTGAACTTCTGCGACTTAATTTCGGCAGTAGTCTGGCCAACATCGGTGATCTTTATCTTGTTCTCGGCCGAGGTAAGGAGTATTTCAGGCTGGAGATAGATGCCGAGTATTGTGACTCTTACGAACAAACCGCCGTGAAACCCGTATGAAGCCTCACCGGCTTTTTCAAGAAGGATTGATCCGTTTGTTACATCAAGTTCCTGATCGATTACAAGGTTGTTTGTGCTCAAACCGCCCTTCAATCCCCAGTTCAGCTGTGAGAAAGCCGGCACTGCCAGCATTAATGCCACTATTACAAAAACAAGTTTTTTCATGATAATGAAGTTTTTAGTTATTGTCACTATTATGACTGAATCAGACTATTAAACGTTGCACGGCTTAATATTGTTACATCTCCTCCTGAAATTTATATCCCACTCCTTTTAGCGTGTGAATATAGCCCTCCCCTATCCGCTCACGCAACTTCCTGATATGAACATCAATAGTGCGTTCCCCCACAATTACTTCATTTCCCCAAACCCTGGTGTAGATTTCGTCACGAATGAACACTTTGCCGGGTTTTGACATCAGAAGTGCCAGCAGTTCGAACTCCTTGCGCGGCACAACAATCTTGTTTCCGCTACTGAATACAAGATATCTCTCACGGTCGATAACAATGCGACCCGTAGGGCTGCTGATGGTTGTTCCGGTATCTTCGGCCGTTGACCGGTACCGCTTCAGCAGCGCCTTAACCCTGTGCACCAGAACCTTAGGCCTTACGGGTTTCACAATGTAATCGTCACCACCGGCCTCAAACCCGGCTATCTGCGAATAATCCTCGCCCCTGGCGGTAAGAAAACAGATTATTGGCGAATCAAGGCCCTTGTGTGATCGGAGTTCATTGCACGCTTCCACACCATCCATTACCGGCATCATCACGTCGAGAATTATCAGGTGCGGCCTTATTTCGAGTGCTTTGGCAACAGCCTCCCTCCCATCGGCAGCAGTGACTACCTCGTACCCCTCACGTGATAGGTTGTACGCGAGAAACTCCCTTACATCAGGTTCATCATCGGCAACCAGCAGCCTGAATGTCTCTTTTGCTTCGCTCATCTATTTCATTTTGAGTTCGTCGATAATAACTCTCTTCATGTGGTCAAACTCCCACCTCTCAAATAACACCGTGGCTGTGCATGTAGCAACTCTTCTCATACCTGCTTACATTGGTTATGCAATTTTATGAAAAATCATCAAGATTCATACCCTGCAATCTGCTTTTTATTGTAACAAACGTTTTAACCGCGGAAGCAGGGGGTTAAAAAATGTTAAGCCTTTGATATTCCCCTGTCCGAAATCGTTTTATGACTATTTTAGTCCGGAGAAATAGCGTTAAACCTAAAAACCATATCTGTTATGAACAAGAAAACAATCTCAGCAGTAGTGCTTTGCATGCTCCTGGTGTCACTCCTGAGTGCACAGGTTGACCCGAAGCAGAAAGGACTTGATGCAATAACTATGGATGCCATCAAAGGTCAGCTTGAATTCCTTGCATCGGACTGGACCGAAGGCCGGGCAGCAGGAGAAAGGGGTGACTACCTGGCCGGCGACTATATTGCAAGCATGTTTAAGGTATTCGGAGCCCTGCCTGCCGGCGATGCGGCCGGAATGGGAGGAATGGCACGCGGACGCTTCGTTGCAACCCCAGGGCAGCCTGCATCTGCTGCACCCCCGCGCACCTATTTCCAGAACTTCACCCTTATCGAAACAACGGGTACAGGTCCGGTAACCTTCTCGGTGAAGAAAGGAAGCCGTGAAGTTACATTCGATGAAGGAGTTGACTTTTCGGGAATCAGACCCGCAATGACAACATCGTTCGAAGCACCTGTTGTTTTCGTAGGTTACGGCATAAACGACAAAACTCTGGGAATAAATGAATTTGCCGGAGCCGATCTTAAGGGAAAGATTATTCTGCGACTGGCTGGTTTTCCGGGTTCAAATGACCCTGGTTCCGCTATGTACAAAAAAATAACAGCAGCGAAGAATGTTGCCGAAATAGCCCGGATGAAAAATGAATCCCTTGCCGGAATCGAAATTGCCGGGATTCTTGAGGTAACACCGGGTACCGACATAGCTAAAAGATGGGGAGTAATGAAAGAGGGCATTAACCTGTCGTACGCCGAATCGGGCGGAGGAAGAACAAACTGGACAGGTATGCGTCTCGAAAGCCGGGAGGTTCAGACAGCACCGGTAAACATTACGGTTACCGATAGAGTTGCACGTTATATCCTTCTGGGAAGCGGAATTGACCTTGACAAATACATAGCCAATGCGGCTGCCGGTGTTTTCAACTCCAAACCTGTTACGTCAACCGGAGCATCGGCGTTGGTAAGCACAGAAGTGAAAACCCGGAGAGTAAGGGTAAGAAATGTTGTCGCAATGATTGAAGGTGAAAATAACAGTGAATTTGTGGTTGTCGGAGGCCATAGTGACCATATGGGAATGGAAGCCGGCAGGGTATGGAACGGTGCTGACGACAATGCATCGGGTACCGTGGGAGTGATTATGATAGCCAAAGCTGTGGCTGCAACCGGCATCAAACCGAAAAAAACCATCATCTTCTGCGCCTGGACAGCCGAGGAAAAGGGATTGCTCGGTTCCGAGTACTTCACCAGGTTCCCGACAATGGGAAAGGTTTCAGATATCAAATTCTATCTGAATTATGACATGATTAGCCGCGATGCTGCCAATGACACCGAGAAAAACATGGCAGGTATGACCTTTACAAACACATATCCGAAACTCGAAGAGTGGACAAAAGCCAATGTGGAGAAATACAATATTGGACTCAATATCAGGTACAGTGGCAACCCAGCTCCAACCGGTGGTAGCGATTATACAGCTTTCACCCGCAACCAGATACCAATTATTGCGTGGATGGCTGCAATGCACCCCGAATACCACCAGGTATCCGACCATGTAAGCCTTGTTAACTGGGAGAAAATGCAGAATATCATCAGACTTGGATTCCTTCAGGTATGGGACGCTGCAAACAATGACCTGAAATAAAAACATCTAACACTGGAATAATGAAGAATCTTTGTACTGCTACACTGGCACTGCTGCTGACGTTTACCGCAACTGCCCAGATTAATGAGGAGGATGTAAGAAGAGGGCTGGCCTCGATTACCGAAAACGTACTTAAGGCGCAGCTGACATTCCTGGCGTCCGACTGGATGGAAGGACGCGAAACCGGTGAAAAGGGAGAATACATGTCGGCCGACTATATCGCCAGTATGCTTCAACTCTTCGGCGCCGTGCCTGCAGGTGATTATGGAGCCGGGGTTGCCCCGAATAACCCACCCGGGGCATCACGGCAAAGAACCTATTTCCAGAACTTCCAGCTGCTGAAATCAATGCCGGGTAACCTTCAGACTATGTCGGTTGTGACAACCTCAGGCAGTTCAACGGAGGCAACTCATTTTACCTATAATGTCGATTATTCCTTCAGAAATACAACTGCCGGAATCGAACTTGATGCACCTGTGGTTTTTGTCGGCTACGGAATCAGAACCGATAAACATAACGACTTCAACAAAAAGGAGGTTAAAGGCAAGGTTATCCTCAGGGTGGCAGGCCTTCCTCCATCGATGAGAGGACTAGGCCAGGCTGAAACCAGTGCAGCAAACGCATCTAAGGATGCAGCCGCAAGAGAACTCGGCGCAGTAGCTGTACTCGAGGTAAATCCTTCATCCATAGTCCTTTCCACAGGAGCAGAGCCAAGAGACTTCTTCAACATGTCGCCTGCTGAAGGCCGGCCAAGGACGGGCAGACCATCGGCAAGCCTCTCTATACCGCAGGCATCTCTCAACATTCAGATACCACGGGTATCGGTAACAACCCGGCTTGCCAATGAAATACTCGACGGTTCAGGGCTTACCATTACCGATTTCGCCTCAGGGAACCCTGGAAAATCTCCGTTGCAGTATCCCGATATTCAGGGTAAACGCATAAGGCTCGTCTCAACTGTTAATACGTCTCTCATCAACGTCAGGAACGTGCTTGGCATGATTGAGGGTGTAAACCGCGAAGAAATAATAGTAATTGGCGCCCATTATGACCACACCGGTATGGGTAACGGTTATATATGGAACGGTGCCGACGATAACGCCTCGGGAACTGTCGGTGTGCTTACCCTTGCCAGAGCCGTTGCAGCTACCGGGATAAAACCAAAGAAAACCATAGTGTTTGCACTCTGGACAGCCGAAGAAAAAGGTCTTCTCGGCTCCAGATACTGGGTCGACAACCCTACCGTACCTCTGCAGAATGTCAGAATGCATATCAATTTCGATATGATATCGAGATACATAGCTGATGATCAGCCCGATGCCGTGACGATGACCTACACCGATTCGCACCCGTTGTTCAGAACTATCACCGAAAACAACATCATTAAGTACGATATCAGGATTGTTCCCGATTATCAGGGATCACCCAGCCCGACAGGGGGAAGCGACCACCGTTCATTCGTAGCAAAGAATATCCCGATTATGAGGTTCAAACCGGGCCACAGGGAGGAGTATCACACCCCGGCCGATGAGGTTTCTACACTCGACTGGGATATAATGGAGAAAGTGATCAGGATCACCTTTGCAAACCTGTGGGACCTGGCAAATACGGAATGGAAATAGGATGAACAGTGCACACACAATCTCTTTTCATAGGGTATTATTCTTAATCTTTAATGCCTGATTAAGAGGCAATTAACCTAGTATTACTCCCGCAGCCGGAGCAATCTCCAGATGACCTGTTCTGGTGAATTGACCCCGGCTGCTCTGTTATCTTGTTGGCATGAATTTTGAACCATCTTATAAAAAGGGTTCAGTTATGAAAAACTATATCATTATAGCAACACTGCTTCTAACTGTATCATCATGCAGTACAGTAAGAACAGCAGACTCTTCCGCAAGCGCCAGGCGTGCTGCCAGAGCAGAAGCGATAAGAGAATCAGTTGAAATGAGTATGCAATCGGGCAAGTTTCTGGTGAAGATGGATAGGCTTAATGGTTCGAGGGGATTAGCAGTCCAGCTGGCCCCTGAATTCAATTATATAATTATCGATCAGGGAATGGTCAGAATGAGACTGGGCTATATCGGACGGCAATATGACTTTCGGGGCATAGCTGCAATTAATATGTCTGCTAAGTCTCAAAGCTACGAAGTTACAAGAGATCCGGAGAGGAAGAGATATGAGGTAAATATCAAGGCAAGCCAGGCTGGTGAGCTATTCAACATATCCTTGTCAATCGATGACAGGGGGAATTGCACTGCCCTGATATATAACAACCGCATAGAATCAGCTAGATATAGCGGCCACCTGTTCATGGAGTCTATATAGCCCTCACGATCAATACTCAGCAATACTCAAGAAACTCACAATTCAGCCTGATCTCCACAAATTCATCATCCGGCTGGCTGAATCCATACTCATAGCAGTATCGGAAAAAGTCACCGTTTGACGTCTCGATGGTATGGGTGAAGAAATTGAAATTGAACCCGAGTGCGAAAAGGGCATCGCGATGAACCCTTAACTTCTTCTCCTCGTAGAGATCGGCCAGTATCCTCCTGTTTCGCCTTAACAGCAGGTGCACATTCCTTACAAAGCTGTTGGAGTCTTTGTTAAGCCTGTTATTGTAATTGTTCCTGCATTGGTCGGAACAGAATTTCTTGTCGGCTCGCCCCCGCAGGACATCACCGCAGTCGAGACAAACTTTTTCCACAACACGTAAAGTTTTGATAAAGATAAGAAAAAACGTTTTAAAACGGTTACAAACGATAATAAACAGTTACTAAACGTATATAAATACTTGTGAACCGAATCGGTCGGCAAACAGGATGTAAGTTTGCTTCAGATAACCACAAATATGAACCAAAAAACTATTGTCATGAACAGTTTGAGAAACAGGGTACAGCTGATCGGGAACCTGGGGCAGGATCCTGAGATCAAGAAAACGGAAAAGGGAAAGAGTGTGGCAAAATTCACACTCGCTACAACCGAAAGCTTCAGGAATTCCGAGGGCCAGAAAGTGGAAGAAACCACCTGGCATAATCTGGTTGCGTGGAACGGACTTGCTGATGTAGCCGGTAAATACCTGAAGAAAGGCAGGGAGGTCGCTGTAGAGGGAAGAATTTCTCACCGCTCCTATGAAGACAAGGAGGGGGTGCAGAAGTACTTCACCGAAATCGTGCTGTCTGATATCCTCCTCCTTCGCTCGCAGAAGGAGAAGGATGAATAGAAAAACCTGGTCAGGAATAATCCTTGCCAGGCTTTTCTGAGGGCGCAGTATTACAACTGCGCCCTGTTCATTTCTATAGCTGGATCAGAATCTTTCCGGATACTTGTATTCGTACAGGTCTACATTGTTCCTGTAATCACCCAGAAGATGCTCGGCAAAGTAATACCACATAAGTCTCTGGAAATAACTGGTGGCATCACCGAATCCGTGCCGTGCTCCTGGTACCATCAGCAAATCAAACCGCTTGTCGGCCTTTATAAGCGCATCCACAACCCGTGAAGTATTGCCCGGATGTACATTGTTATCAATTTCACCGTGAACAAGCAGCAGGTACCCTCTCAGGTTACCAGCAAGTTCAGCATTGGACTTTGGTTTCGACTCATAGGTTATCTGTACCTCCTCCTTCTCTTCTCCGGTCTCTTCGTCCTTAACCTTCACTGTCTTCCTTATCTCCTTCACCCCGTGATTCGATTCACTCCAGTTCCGGTTATAAATGTTGTTGTCATGATTACCTGCCGAGGAGACGGCTACCTTGTAAAAATCAGGATAGGTAAGAATGGCGGCTGTCGACATAAATCCACCACCAGAATGTCCGAATATACCAACCCGGGTTATATCAATGAAGCTGAACCTGTCGGCAAGCTGCTCAAGTCCATACTTATCATCTTCAAGTGCATAGTCGCGAAGATTCTGATATCCATAGGAATGATAGTACTGATCTCTCATCGGGCTTCCTCCCCTGTGACCGAAGTTAACAACAATGAAGCCCAGCTGAGCCAGGGCTATATTGTTCCCGCCGACTGTAAACTGGTAAGGGACAGACTCTGTCTGAGGTCCCGGGTAAACGTATGATATCACGGGATACTTTCTGGTCGGATCAAAATCATATGGTTTATACATAACACCATAAAGATTGGTAATTCCGTCCCTTGCCTTTACTACAAAGGTCTCTGCAGGTTTCCAGCCGGTTTTCAGGAGCTCGCTAAGGTCGGCTGTCTCAAGTTCCATAATCACATTGCCGGCATTGTCCCTTAGTACCGATTTCGGCGCCTTGTCAACGGTCGAATAGTTATTCACAAAGAATTTGTTGCTCTTCGACATCGAAATTGAGTGATTGGCAGCTTCCCTGGTCACGAGTGTAACACCCTGCCTGTCAATCGATGCCTTGTACATCATACTGTAGTAGGGGTGAACATCTGTCTCCCTACCATACCCATTTATGTAAATAACCCTGCCAACTGTGTCAATCCTCTGGATGCTGCCTGCCACAAAATAATCATCGGTTATCTGGGTTTTGAAGTTTCCGGCTCCATCATACAGGTAATACTGCTGCCAACCCGAACGCTCCGACTTCCAGATAATATCCTTTCCGTCATTAAGGATATGCAGGCTTTCATCACTGATATAAGGCTTGATAGTCTCACTGATAAGGACTTTAACCTCACCTGTTGTGGTATTTACTTCGCATATATCAATATTCTGATAGGTTCTGTCCTTCCTCGTGACAATCATCCTGTCGGCATTTTCCCGAGGTGTCCACCTGACCGAGTTGAACTGATCCTGCCATTTCTTAAGGTCAACATCCACCCGTTTAAGAGCAGCAACATCCCATATTATAAGCTCACTTTTACCAATATTGGCCTCACCCGGCATGGCATACCTGTAGGTCTCAAGAGTGGGCCTGGGATTGGCAAGCACATCAATTACCCATAAATCCTTCACGAGCCTGCTGTCGCTCCTCGTCATATAGAACTTCTGTGAGTTTCTGAACCAGTTCACCCTTGCAGCCACCCGGCGGGCCGTATCAGGCTTGCTGGTATTTGATGCAGAAGTATAACTGTAATAGGCCTCACCGTCGGTAGTAAGCCTGGTTTCAATACTGTCCTTGTCTCCGGCCTTCATTATGTAAAGGTCATAACCACGTCCGAATGTTATCCAGGCGCTGTCGGGCGAGTATGACAGCCAGGCAGGTCTCCTCGATGGCCTTTCCCTTTTTATCGTATCTGATATGGTCAGCTTCCTTGTGTTGATGTCATACATAAACTTGATTGAATCTGCAACAAAAGTGAATTTCGTGGAACTCTTCTCCTCAAACTTTATTTCGCGAAGGGGCAGATCGTTGTAGTTGTAATTCTTCCTCACAAGCAACTGCATCTGCGATGCCATATACTTGTTATCAAACATTAGCCTTTTGGTTTTCTTCGCTGCATCAACATAGTAATAGTTCTTTCCATTTGTTGATTTGAATGAATACCAGAAAATATCAAAGTCCTCAATCCACTGGGCACTTACCGACATATCTCCTGTTGCCGGTCGTAAATTATCCGGTGAATACTTCTCTGCGGCCCTGAAGTTTGCCTGCTGTGCAGTAACCAGGCCTGTTAACAGACATAAAACTAAAATAACAAGGTTCTTTTTCATAGATTATCAGGTTTAAATCAATATCCAAAATAAACAAATACCGCAATCCCTTTCAGAAATTGTAATATGTTTGTAAACAGTTAAAAAGGGTTAAATAGTAGTGATACAATTCTCCGATCACATAATGAAGTTGCGGCCAGCCCTGAGTGCCTTAAGATTCACTTCAACAATCTCCTCTCCCTTTTTCCCGAAGAGTGATCTTACTGCATCGCTGAGGCTCTCGAAAGGAATATCGATATATCCCGAAGCCGCACCAAGAACAACCATATTGCCCGAACGCGCTGAACCCGATTCCTTCGCAATTGCATCTGCATCAATTATTATGTGGTTCTTCACCTTCCTGATTTCCGACATTATCCTGTCAGTCTCGGGATAATCAGGAATGTTAACAAAAGGGGTGGAGTTCGTTACCAGCCACCCGGATGATGAGAGCCATGGAAGATACCTCAGTGACTCCATTGGCTCAACCGATATAATAAGGTCAGCCTTGCCATAAGGTATCAGGTCAGAGGCAACAGGCGAGTCAGATAGTCTTAGGTGCGACTGCACGTCACCTCCCCTCTGGCTCATTCCATGGACCTCAGACTGTTTCAGGTACAGGCCTCGCTCAACGGCAGCAAGACCAATTACTGCGGCAATCGATAGGATACCCTGCCCTCCTACTCCTGCAAGTATAATGTCGTTTCTCATTTTATTCACTTATTGTCAGTTTGTTTGACTGCTTCCTTCTTTCTCCTCGATGCTGTCTGAATGCATTCCCTTCTGGCAATAATAACTGATACTCCGTTATAGGCCAGTTCCTCCTTCATTATGGCTATATTCTCCTCATGGTTCTTTCTTAGAGGTACAATAGTTCTGATGTGCTTCCGGTCAACGCCAAGCCCCTCACATATACTCTCAAGCCTGTCGGTGGCATGTGACTGCTGCCCTCCGGTCATACCTGTCGTTGAATTGTCCGATATTATTACCGTAACCGGTGAATTCTTAATCACTGCGTCGAGCAGGCCTGTCATACCCGAATGTGTAAAAGTAGAGTCGCCTATTACGGCCACTGAGGGAACCAAACCTGCATCGGCAGCTCCCACTGCCATGGTAACCGAGGCCCCCATATCGACACACGAGTTTATTGCGTTGTACGGAGGAAGCGCACCCAAAGTATAACAGCCTATATCGGAGAACACCCTGCCCGGAGCATAACCGGCCAGTGCCTCATGAAGAGCATTATACATGTCGGCATGGCCGCATCCCTTGCAAAATGACGGCGGTCGCATCCTGACAATCTCAGGCACTTCGCCTCCCCTTGTAGCCGGTAATCCAAGTGCAGCGGCCACAATAGCCGGATTGAGCTCTCCTTCTCTCGGAAGTGTGCCATCAAGCCTCCCTTTGACGGACTTGCCGCCGCTGAGTATCCCCTTAAGCAACTCCTCCATAACCGGGTAACCCTCCTCCAGTACCAGCAACTCATCACTGCCGGCAGCAATCCTCTCCAATAATGAATTGTCGACAGGATATGAGCAAATCTTAAGAACAGGCATACCCACATCCCGGTCCGGGTAATTCTCCGTCAGGTAATTAAAACTGATCCCAAACGAAATGATCCCGAGTCTCCGGTCAGAACCTTCATAGTATTGGTTGAAGGAACCAAGAGTCTCATCATACCTGAGCGATTCGTAAATACCCAGCAACCCATGATACCTCCGGCGGGCAATTGCCGGTAGCAGCACAAACTGCCGGGGATCGGATGGCAGTGTCAGAGCATTCTGCTTCCTCTCACCCTTCCTCTTAACTCCCGACCTCGAATGCGCCAGCCTTGTGGTTATCCTCAACATAACCGGAACCTTGTACTTCTCCGATATCTCAAACCCGGCAAAAACCATATCATACGCCTCCTGCTGATTGGATGGCTCAAGTACCGGAACAAATGAGAATTTCGCATAAAACCTTGAATCCTGCTCATTCTGAGACGAATGCATCGAAGGATCGTCGGCAGCCACAACTATCAGCCCTCCGTTTACACCTGTAATGGCTGCATTTATAAACCCGTCGGCAGCAACGTTCAACCCCACATGCTTCATTGCCACCATTGCCCTCTTTCCCGCATATGACATTCCCAGGGCAGCCTCCATGGCTGTCTTCTCGTTCGCCGACCATTCCCTGTGTATCGTCTTCATGGCTGCCTCGCGGGAACCCTGAACAAATTCCATAATCTCTGTCGAGGGAGTGCCCGGATAGGCATACATGCCGCTCATGCCGGCATCAATACCTGCCTGGGCAATAGCCTCATCTCCAAGTAGTAACAACGTATGCATATTAAATAATTCAATTAGTTTTCAATCAAACCGGAACTTGACAAACCGGGTTATAAATATGGATATATTTTCCCAATACCCAAATGACTTTCCATCCTCCCGGCCATACCAGTGCAACCTTTATCGTATAATCAGTTGTATCAGTTATCAGATGCCGGTTTTCATAAAATTAAGTTAAAAAAGGAAATACTCTTGCCAATAAGACGTATTATGCAAACTCTTTTCACCATTTTTGCGTTTTTAGCATTTCTAATGCCAGAGGTTTGAAAAAAGTCGCCGTCATACTTTTTCTTCTGACTGTTACACCATCGCTATTGACAGGGCAAACACCAATACGGGAAAAGTTCGTCCAGATAGACGGAATTGTCTCTGATGAACAGAAAAACCCCCTTCCGAACATCTCAATCTTTTCAATGGCTCTGAGAAAGGGAGCAACAAGCAAAACATCGGGTATATATTCCATAATTAGCGTGCCGGGCGATACTATTGTGTTCAGCGCAATAGGATTAAGGAGAACATTCCTGTTCATTCCCGACTCTGTCACAGGGAACAGGTATTTCGCCGATATTGTAATGAACTTCGATACCATATCGATAAACGACGTTCTGGTTCTGCCATGGTCGACTTATGCAGAGTTCAAAAAAGCTGTTATTGAAGCCGATATAAATGATTATGAGATGAACAATATGAATGAGAACCTCATACTCATTCAGAAACAGGTAATCAGCGATCTGGGAGTTTCACCTCAGACAGCTTACCGCCACGTGATGAACCAGTTCGGCGATGCCGCCCTGACTCGTAATCAGTTCCCGTCAAATAATCTGCTTAACCCGTTCGCATGGTCGAGATTCTTCCAGGGCCTGAGAGAAGGGCTGCTTAAAAATGAGAAAAAAGGAGACCGGTAAACGGAACCCTGACTTGTTAAACCAGATTCAGAGCCGGATTGGCCGGATTGTTCCTGAAAATAACCTCCTCAACAGGCTTGCGTTTCTTCCTCTTCATGTCACGCTCGGCAAGCTCCCCGGGTATCTGACTGTTGTCGCCATAGTTCCCCATCGCCATCATGGCCACAGGCATGACATCATCACCCAGTTTAAAGTAACTCCTTACCTTCTGGCGCGAAAAACCACCCATAACGTGAACATCCAACCCACATGAAGTAGCCTGATTAAGTATATTTCCCAACGCAATGCCACAGTCGTGCAGTGCATAGAAATTCTCCTTCTTCGTAAAATTCGATTTCACCCTTGCAAAGCTTACTACCAAAGCCCCTGCCTGACTGGCCCATACCTGGTTGCCTTCATCAAGAAACGAAACAAACGTCCTGAAACTCTCAACATCATCGCGCTCGGCATAAACATAATGCCATGGTTGTTCATTGAAACTCGAGGGAGCATAAATAGCCGCCTCAAGAACTAATTTTAACTTTTGAGGATCGAGCGGGCGTTCACTGAATGAATAGGGGCTCCAACGGTCCCTGATGTTCGGATGTAAGTCACACTTTGCCATATAAACAGGTTTACATTTTGATCTCTAAATTATCTTCAGAATAATATCGACATCATGAATAGTATGAGCGGAAGGGTTAGCAGACTGACAATTGTCGAAACAAACACGTTGGCCGTAGCCAGCCGTTCGTCAGCTCCGAAAACCTTCGCCAGTATTATTATGTTGGCCATGCACGGCATCGATGATTCAATAATAAGAACTGACAGTACCAGTTTGTCGGGCTGATAACCTGTAAACCCTGACAGTAAACTGAAAAAAACAGCCAATAATACAGGTACCGCTATCAGCTTGTTAAAGGTAAGAAAATATACAATCTTTCTTCCCACCATACCCCTGATATTACCGTAGTACATAAGAACCCCTATGTAAATCATCGACAGGTAGGTATTTGAATTGCCAAGTCCGCCAAGCGACTTCATCAATACTTCCGGCAGTTTTATTCCGGCAAGAAACATCACAAGACCTATAATAATTGCAAAGGTATTGATATTAAACACCTTAAGCATGCTTTTGCCAACAGGCGTACCATTCCCCGAACTCAGCAGCACAACACCAAGGGTCCACATCAGAACATTCGATACAAGCTGCATCATACTGGCATATAGCAACCCCTCATCACCAAAAAGGGCATGCACCACAGGGTAACCCAGGTAAATTATGTTCCCGAAAACCGAATGGGTAATAAACACCGAACTGTCACTCCTGTTAAGCCTGAGCAATCTTGAACTCAGCCATCCTGTCAGCAGCATAAACATCATCACCGCGAACGACAATATCATCATCGAATAACTGTTTACAAGAAGCTTTGGCGTAATATCCATCCTGCTGAAGGTTGTAAGCAGCATTAACGGAAGGGTGATGTTGAAGATAATTTTAGCCAGGATCTCCCTGGCACTCTCATTAAGCACGCCAAAGGCCGCAGCAGCTACACCGATAATAACCAGGATACCAAGAATAAGAATCTGACTAAGTATGATTTCGGTCTGCATAAAGTATCCCGGCCCGTAAAAGTTTCATACAAAAGTAATAATTTAATAATTTCGCACCGTATGAAGAGGTATGAAGGAAGGCTTGCGGGAATTCTGGGCACGATAATTATTCACTTATTGGCTGCCATTATCTTCTTTTCTGTCAGGCTTCAGTCAATGAAACGCGAATCGGAACGTGAATTCGTGCTCCTTTTCGAACAGGCTCCTGAGGAACCGGCACCAGCCCTGCCACCGGAAACCAGACCAGCAGAAGAGGGTATACCCGACATCGACAGAATGATCAGAAATATTGTTCGGAACCTCAGCAACCCTGAAAACCCGGTAATTGACCCTGAAGAGTACCAGAACAGAGTTAAGGAGGAACTTATTAAAAAGGGACTGCTGGGTGAGAATAATTTTATCGACGAGTGGAAACGAAAGGGGACAGAAGTGAACCCATTACAGATAACCGAAATAACTGCTGACAGTATAATCAGAGCCGGAGAGGAGAACAAACCTGTCAACTACCAGGGACCGACAAGGGTTTACTTCCGGCTCGAAAACCGATACCATACTCATCTCCCCATCCCGGTATATAAATGTCCTACAGCTGGTAAGGTTAATGTGTCAATCGAGGTTGACAGGGACGGATCAGTAGTTGCAGCTAAGATAGACCACACAGGCAGCACAACCACCGATCCATGCCTGACAGAGGCAGCCCTTCGATCAGCAAATGTTACACGCTTTAACAGCGATGCAACCGCACCGCCCAGGCAGGAAGGATCAATCACCTTCCATTTCGTTGCTCAGCAGCAGGATTAGTGATATGTTCACTTATATCGATAAACCCTGAACCTTCACAACCTCCTTAAGCCGCTCATACCTGAACTTCTTCGATATAGAAATATAGAATATTCTGCTGTTAATATCGGCATAAGGCAGCAGCCCGCTCACCGGTTCACGGTATGACCTGTTCAGGAAATCATTCAGGTAATACTTGAATGTCACCGCCAGATCACCTTTCAGGTTCACGCCCCCGTATACCGAAGGAAGAAAGGTATTTGTCTGTTTTGAGAACCAGTCGGTATATTTGTCAACCTTCTCACTACCCAGAAACCTCTTCTCCTTGTAGTGGAAAAGCCATTCATATTCAAACCCTCCGAAAATAAACATACCCTCATCAAGGTCACCAATCTTGATACCAACAGGCAAACCTGCCGTATACGATCTCCTCTTTACAGTACTGAACATCTCCGTTCCTATCGTCTCATCTCTTGTAATGAAGCCAATATTCCGGATTGCTACCCCATAGAAAAATCCCAGTGACTGGTTCAGGTCATGGTTGTTGAAGGCCGATGTATGGTAAAACATGGTCCACCTCAGATCTGAATCAACCGAATTGCCAGCATTTGTAACCTCCGATAGCGAAAATATCATTTCAGAGTCGCTGGTGCGGTACGATTTCTGTGAGTATGAAACACCTGCCGTAAAAAGAAGCAGAGTAATGGCTAAGATAAATTTGTTTGTCATAACAGATTTTTAGTTCGTTTCAATCAAAAAGCGTTCCGTAATTATTGTAATTATGTGGGTTAATAAGTTCTGCCCTGTTCCTGTCTGCATCACGCCTGCCGATAAGCTGACTTATGGTGTGTCCCCTGAGGCTGGCCTCAGGTGCAGGAACCATTAAGCCCGCAACCTCGTCTGACCGGGCATGCCTGTCAATCCATTTATCAACAGCAGCTCCGGATAGTATCAGTGGCATTCTCCTGCCTGAATTGTGTATTTCGGCCATCATCTGATTTGCCCCGGTGGTAACTATCGAAAAAGTATTGACAACATCTCCTCCCGGTGTGGCATGCCACTCATTCCAAAGGCCACCAAGAGATAGAATCTCGTCAGTAGCTGAAGTGATGTACCACGGTATTTTACCCGAGCTGGTGTGCTGCCATTCGAAAAATCCGGCCACGGGAACAATACACCTTCTCTTTAGAAATGAACCGGCAAACGAAGGTTTCCTGTCAATAGTCTCCGAACGGGCATTGAAGGTCTTCATTCTTATCTCCGAAGCCTGCGCTTCGTTTTTTACCCATTCAGGTATAAGCCCCCATCGTGCCAGAGTTATTCTCTCACTGGTTACAACCGGCAGCTCGGGAAGAGCAAAGGCATGATAATAGTAGCTGGGACGGTACCGTTCATGATCAATAAAACCGCGTCCGTAGCGGTTCTCAAGCTCTTCCTTTACAAGATTGACATTTACGGTGAAACACATTTGCAGGCTGGTTAAAGTATCAGTAATCACCCAGGGGCACAGGCAGGGAATAGCGGAAAAGATCAACGTCGGGCCACTCTTTTACCTGCATTAAAACCCTGCTCATCAGGGTGTTGATATCATTAGTAAGCTCCGGTCCGTTCCATGCACTGGTATTCAGCAGTACCACCCACGATACACCTGAAGGAAGCCGCTTCGCCATGGCAGTCGATCCGGGAAAGAAACCTGTTCTCCACCACACCCCGTTACCATATGCCGATTTCCACCCCAGAGGGGCATACCCGTTGCTGTTATCAGTCATTCTGCTTATCGATTCCTGAGAAAGAATGTCAGGTACATCATCCAGACCGTCAATGGCCAGGAGTAACCGCATAAGATCGGGCGCTGTGGCAATCCATCCTCCTGCTCCGCCAAGTGACTCAATATCATTTCCGCCATAGCTGGCAGGCACAAGTTCTTTGGTGCCGCAAACCGAAAACTTCGGAATCGAAGCCTCATGTTCATAGTACTTTACCTCATTCAGCAGCCGTTCTGTCTCAAGATTCTTTCCCAGGGCCATATCATGTATGCCAAGTGGCTCAAATAGCTCCTTCCGGCAGTACTCTTCGTAACTCATACCTGAAACTCCGGCTACCACCTCACCAAGTATTGCATACCCAAGGTTGGAATAGGCCCGGCCAGTACCAGGCGTAAAGTGAAGGTTCCTGTCCAGGGCAAACCTTATGTAATCCTGTGTGGAAAGCGGCAGTTCCCTGCCCATCTGCTTTGCAATCGTCATGGTAATGAACATATGGTCACCATACCGCGACGTCCAGCCTCCCTGATGGCCAAGAAGGTGGGCAACAGTAATTCCATAAACACGTTTGTCTTTCGGATTTGTATATAGAGTATCATTAAGCAAGCCTCCCTCACCAAACACCTTGTCGCTTAGCGACATCCTCCCATCTTCACAAAGCTTCATAACGGCAACCGCGGTTACCAGCTTCGAAACGCTCGCTATCCTGAATCTGTGGTAAGGTTCTGCGGGAACCGGAACTTCCGTATCGGCATAACCAAAACCCCGCGCGAAAACCAGCCTGCCGTCAACTGCAACAGCTACTGATGCACCAGCTATTTCCCACCGCCTCATAAATGATGAAAACAACCTTTCAGACTGCTCGGAATGCCTGCCCTCAGAAAGCCTGTTTGTTATCCTTACATTGCCGGCAACCAAAAACTCAACATCACTGTTGTCACTATAGGTTACAAGGGGTTCCGACGTAACCAGAAGCAATAATAGTACTATAATCAGGAGCCTCAAATTCATACAGACCAAACCTTATCCTGCTCAGCAAAAGTAAACTATTTTAAAACAATAAAAATCAACTGCGGTTCAAATGATAATGACACAGAAAGAGATAACTTTGCATTCATGTGGCTGAAATCTTACTGCATAACATTCAATCTTCCGGCAATCATCCTGCTTCTCACAATCACTGTGCCCCTGAAATCTCAGGATATAACTGTTCCATCTTCCCCCGAGGACATTCTGCTTGCCGCAGCATTCAAAGGCGATACGGCTGTTCTGAGAATGGCACTGGTGTCAGGCGCCGACCCCGGAATATACAGCTCTGCAGGAATTACTCCGCTGGGTTACGCAGTACTCAACGGACACCAGGCTGCCGTTAAAATGCTTTTCATTTACGGGGCCGATCCAAATATGTCCTCATGGTTCGGCGAAACCCCTCTTATTATGGCAATCAAAAACGGCGACCTGCCAATGGCTGAATTACTTATCATGGCAGGTGCATCGGTCAATAAAACCGATGCCAATGGCGCAACTCCTCTTCACTATGCAGCTCTGTTCGGACATTATTATGAGACCGACCTTCTCATTTACTACGATACCGTCAACGACTTTAAGGCACTCGACGGAACCACGCCGCTTATGGCCGCCGTTATGTCGGGGAGCTACGATATTGCCGATATCCTGATACAATACGGAGCCAACGTCAACAGCACCGACGACTACGGATATGCCCCCCTGCTCCTGGCAGCTCAAAACGGCGATACCCTCATCGCCGAACTTCTCCTCCTCTCAGGGGCAGACCTCTACAAAACTGCATCCGACGGCTACAATGCCGCTTCAATAGCAATCCGTGACGGCCACCCCCATTTCCTTAAATACATTCTGTCCAGTGGTAATCTCTGGGCTGAAACGGAAGGGGCAAACCTCTGGCTCGTAGCCGATCAGTACAGGCGAAAGGATATCCTGTCCCTGCTTTCCGGTACCAGTATTCCACGTCCCGACCCGGGATCGTATGTGAATATATCGGCCGGGCTTTCCTGGACACAAACCATGCATCAGGGTTTCGCCGGCCTGGAACTGAAGTCGCGACGCAACATCACCGGAACCGGATTCACTGCCGGTATATACCTTAAACCGTTGCCAACAAGGATTATAATAGAAGGTGATGACGGAATCTACTATCAATACCGCGATACAAGGTCAGTTGTATATGCCGGGGGCTTCAGGGAGTTTCTGCTGAGGCGAAACAGCTCCGGTTCATTCTGGTTGCTTGGTGCCACAGCGAAAGCCGGATACAAATTCGGTAACTCCTACCCCGGCTCCGATCTGAAGCCGGAGGCCGGATTCACTTTTATCCCGGGACTCTCGCTGCAGCTTGAATACTCTTATGTAACATACTCACTGGCTGTCGAATACATGAACACAGAGGTGTACAGAAGCTGGCCTGTATGGCTAAAGGCAGGTGTGGCATTTAATTACTCCCCTGAAAATGTCAGGTCAAAAGGAAAATCAATAAAATGGTACTGAAAAAGTCAAATACACGGCTCATTATATTTCTTTTATTTACAATGCTATCGGTGTTCTCATGCGAGAAACAGATGTTTGTTCTGGTGAACTGCGAGGATTGTACGGACACCGAACCCGAATTCACACAACTGTTGGTTAAAGTCAATTCGAGACCTCCTCTTGGCACTGTCATCGTAAGGGTATATGAGGGCAACGACACCAGTTCGCCGTTGATACTTACATACACAACCCAATCGGGCGATGAAAGGAGAATAGATGCTGCACTGAACAGAACATATACATTAGAAGCCGAATATAAATATGCCGGCAAAACGTACAGGGTAACTGACATGGTGCGCCCTTCAGTGAAATATACCAAATCGGAATGTGACGAGCCCTGCTATTACGTTTACAACAACCTGGTTAATCTCAGGCTCAAATACTTCTGATCAGATGCTTTCCTTCTGCAATATTGACCTGAGCTTGTTGGGGTCAATATTCTCCTCTATATCTCCCCCGTCGGCCAGTGATATCTTGCCGGTCTCCTCCGAAACAACTATTACTATCGAGTCGGTTACTTCCGATATTCCCAGGGCAGCCCTGTGTCTCATACCAAATCTGGCCGGGAGTCCTGGTTTGTCGGTAACAGGTAACGGGCAACGGGCTGCAAGAATCCTTCCGTTTTGTACAAGCAGTGCCCCATCGTGCAGCGGACTTCCCTTGAAAAAGACAGTTTCAATCAGCCCGGCCGAAATCATACCATCAACCTTTTGACCACTCTCCGACAACCCCTGCAACGAACTCTTTCTTCCTATCACAATAAGGGCCCCTGTTCTGGTTGACGCCATGCTGTCGACAGCCCTTACAATCTCCTCGGCCTCGGGCTGTCCGGCCGTATCGGTGCCTCCTTCCGGGAAAAATGAGGAGAACCCGAACCTGTTGCCCTTTATATAACGGTTCCCCATCAGCAGCAGGAACCTCCTTATCTCCTGCTGAAAAACAATGATAAGCGCAATTACGCCAACACCTATTACCTGCCCGAGTATGGAACTTATCAGGTCCATATTGAGGGCCTTTACCAGCAGCCAGAAAATGTAAACAAAGAATATTCCGATAAAAATACTGAATGCAGCCGTACCCTTTATGAGCCTGTACAGCTGAAACAGAATGATTGCAACCAGAACAATATCAATTATATCGAGAGCCTTAAGCTGTAGCATGGGCTGTTTTCAATCTTTTGTCAAATTTAATAAAACAATCCGGCTATCTATGGCCGGCCTTCAGTTTTTGGAAGAGGATGACGGTTTCCCTTGCCTCCTTAACATCATGGACCCTCAGAATATCTGCTCCGTTCATCAGGGCTGCCATATTAAGGGCCGTAGTTCCGTTCAGTGCCTTACCGGGGTCAGAGTCAAGTGTCCGCCATATCATCGACTTTCTTGATACCCCTGCAAGCAGAGGCAAACCCAGTATATGGAACTCCCGCAACCTTCTCAGAATCTCAAAATTCTGGGAAATACTCTTGGCAAATCCAATGCCCGGGTCTATGATTATATCACTTACACCTGCCCTGAACAGGGCTGGAATGCGTTTACCGAACCATTGAATCACATCGGTAACTACGTCATCGTATTCTGAAAGGCCCTGCATGGTGGCCGGTGTACCCCTCATGTGCATCATTATGTACGGAACTTTAAGCTCGGAAATGACACCGGCCATGCCCTCATCCAGAGTTCCGCCCGAAACATCGTTAACAATATCGGCACCGGCCTCGTACCTGGCTTCACGGGCTATCTCAGCCCTGAATGTGTCAATTGAAAGTACAGCCTCCGGAAACTCCCTTCTCACCTGCTTAAAAACCGGTATTACCCGATCACGCTCCTCTGACGTGCTCAGTAATGGTGATCCGGGCCGTGTTGAACAGCCTCCAATGTCAATTATATCGGCTCCTTCGGCGAGAAATCCCTCAGCTGCCTTCAGGGCCCCGGTTCCCCCCGAATACCTGCTGCCACTGTAAAATGAGTCGGGCGTAATGTTAATTACTCCCATTATCCTTGGTTCCGACAGATCAATAAGCCTGCCTCCGGCGTTTATCAGTAGCTTGCGGTTCAATAGCGATTCTACGGGTTGTACCGCGAATTTAGAAATTCCTGCGGGAACCATGGCTAATATTGAACACAGTTCTTTTAAAAACCGCCAAATAGTTACATTTGCAGATAGAAACTGGATTCTGATGAAAATTGTGGTGATAGAGGGACTTGACGGAGCCGGAAAGTCTACACAAATTGAGCTTCTTACAAGGTATCTCGAACAAAAGGGTATCAGGTCCAGGTATCTCCATTTCCCACGAACAGAAGCCCCATTCTACGGTGAACTGATTGCACGGTTCCTCAGAGGGGAATTCGGAACTGCAGCCGAAGTCGACCCATACCTGGTGGCAATGCTCTATGCCGGCGACAGGCACGACGCAGCCTCCATGCTGGAACAGTGGACATCTGACGGATATCTGGTATTGCTCGACCGTTACACCTACTCCAATATCGCCTACCAGTGCGCCAAAATAAATGACCCCGTACAATCGGAAAAGCTGAGAAAATGGATACTCGATCTTGAGTTTTTACATTTCGGAATTCCGGTGCCCGATATCAACATCTTCCTGGATGTTCCGTTCAGTTTTACTGAAAATAAACTGCGCGGAGAACGCGATGGAAACGACCGTTCTTACCTCAACGGAACTTCCGATATACACGAGGCCGACATCAGTTTCCAGATGAGGGTAAGGGATGCCTATATCGGAACCGCAGCCGCCGACGGCAGGCTTACAATACTTAACTGTTCCTCACCCGACGGAGGTATGATGACCCCGCAGGAAATATTTGCCCTGATAGTTGATTTACTGTATGAAAAAAACCTCCTGGAATAGAATGAAATACATTGCACTGGCGTCGAGAATAATTGCCGGGATACTCTTTGTCTTCTCGGGTTTTGTTAAGGGAGTCGACCCGGTCGGCTCACAAATAAAGTTCTCCGACTATTTAGCAGCGGCAGGTATGTCACTGCCCGACTCAATACTGCTCGTGGCCGCAATGTTGCTGTGCGCCATTGAATTTATTACAGGGGTAATGCTCATTACAGGATCGTTGTACAAAACCGGGGTGATGCTTTATACCATTTTTATGGCAATCTTCACCCCACTTACCCTGATTCTTGCAATCTTCAACCCGGTAAGCGACTGCGGATGCTTCGGCGATGCTGTTCACCTGACAAACTGGGAAACATTCTTTAAGAACCTGGTTCTTCTGATACCCGGTGCAGTAATGCTGGCTGATGTACGGAAAAAAACCCGCAGCCGGCTACCGGTCATGGAATTACTTACAATATCCTCCTCCCTGCTGATCTTTGTCGCTTTTATGATTATTAACGTTGTCTGGCTGCCGGTTATTGATTTCAGGCCCTACAAGGTCGGCGTTAACCTGACAGAGGCCATGAGCATTCCTGAAGATGCACCTCAGGATATCTACAGTACAACTCTTATCTATGAAAAAGATGGAATCCGGAAGGAGTTCTCCCTCGAAAATTACCCTGCCGATGATTCGACATGGAAATTTATCGACCAGAAATCGGTGCTGGTAAGAAAAGGTTATGAGCCGCCCGTGAGAGACTTTCATGTTGCAGCTTTTCAAGGGGGTGAAATCACCAATACCATTCTTTACAGTCAGGACTATTCACTGTTAATGATTTCACACAACCTGGGTAAAGCCGGAAGGAAGAACCTCGATGAGGGATTTATGAGAGGTTTCGGACTGGCGGAATCAGGGGTCGGCTTCTATGTCGTAACCTCATCACCGGCCGATGAAATAGCCAGATTCGTCAACGGTCTCCGGTTCTGCACCGCTGACGGAACCCTGTTGAAAACAATCGTACGATCAAATCCCGGTTATCTGCTTATTAAAGAGGGAACTATCCTGGCCAAATGGTCGCCGGCATCTCTGCCTGACGATGATTGGTTCAGTTCAAATATTTCTGCAGCAGTATTGAGGAGGTCGGCAAACAGAAATGCCGCTTATGTAACATGGCTCTTCTTTTTTGTGATTGCCGGAACCATAGCCGTGATAAGATTCTCTGGTGTAAAATATTAAACCTAAAAGTAATTGATAATGAGACGTAAAATCGTAGCAGGAAACTGGAAAATGAATCTGAGCCTCGCCGAAGGATACCAACTGGCTGAAAGTGTAAAATCCGAAACTAAAGTAATAAAACCGGCAGGCACCGATATCGTTTTATGCACTCCCTTTATTCACCTGAAGGGGGTTTCCGATATAGTTCAGGATTCCGGAATCGCCACCGGGGCCCAGAACTGCTCCAACGAAAAATCGGGTGCCTTCACTGGCGAAATATCCGCATCAATGATTAAAAGCGCTGGTGCCCGATGGGTAATTATCGGCCATTCCGAACGAAGATCGCTGTTCGCAGAAACCGATAACCTCGTCCTGCGCAAAACATCAGCAGCCATCGAATCAGGACTGAGGGTTATCTTCTGCTGCGGTGAAGTGCTTGCAGAAAGAGAAAGAAATGACCACTTCAGGGTTGTAAAAAGACAACTTGATGAAGGATTACTCGGGTTACAGGTGTCTGACTTCAGCAAAACTGTCATCGCCTACGAACCGGTTTGGGCAATTGGTACAGGTGTTACAGCTTCACCAATCCAGGCCCAGGAGATGCACGGGTATATCAGAAGCCTGGTTCAGGAGGCATACGGAACCACTGTTGCCCGTGAAACCCTGATACTGTATGGCGGAAGCTGTAAAGCTTCAAATGCAGCCGAAATATTCTCAATGCCCGATGTCGACGGAGGTCTTATTGGAGGAGCCTCACTTAACTCCGCAGAATTCGCCGGGATAATAAGGGCAGCCGAATTGTAATGCATTACATCGAGATCGATATTGCAATACCCGATGGTTTCCCCGATGGCAGGGAAATAGCCGTTGCATTGCTCAGCGATGATGGTCTTGACACCTTTCTTGAAACCGATAAGGGATTAGTCACATTTGTCAGATCTGACGGTTTCTCCCGGGCCTTATTAGCCCGAAACAGACTCTTTGATATTAACGGTGACTTCAGGTTCAGATTCAGAACCCGCAAGGTACCTGATGTAAACTGGAATGAGATTTGGGAAAAGAGCTTTAACCCGGTAATTGTCGGAGAAGATGTGGTCGTAAGAGCTCCTTTTCACAAAACTAACGGCAGTTATCGTTATGAGATTATTATCGAACCTAAAATGGCTTTCGGTACCGGCCACCACGAAACAACCGAATTAATGATGTGGCTGATGCTCAAAAATGATTTCAGAGGCAAAAGGGTGACCGACCTTGGCTGCGGAACCGGTATTCTGGCAATTCTGGCCTCACTCATGGGCGCCTCGTCGGTGACTGCAATTGACAACGACCCGCTTGCAGTCGGAAACTGTCTTGAAAATCTGAAAACAAACAACGTAAACAATGTCGATGTTGTACCTGGCGACGCCGCCTATCTGACTGACCGGAAAGAATCGTTCGATACGATTCTCGCCAATATCAACAGGAATACTCTTATCGCTGAAATGTCTACAATGGCCGGCGCCCTGCGTACCGGCGGCGTAATTCTGCTAAGTGGTTTCTATAATTCCGACAAAGAGGTAATTGCAAACTCAGCCTCAGGTGCCGGACTAAAGCTGGTGCAGTTTATTGAAAAGAACAGTTGGGTTGCGATGATGTTTGCCAAATTATAAACAGACTATCACCATGAATATCAGAACAACTACACTGGCCGCACTAATCGCTGTAACTGTCACCGCAGGTGCACAGACGGGAAAGGTATTCACCACCGAAAAGGTCTCCTTCATTGATGAAATGACCAGATTCATGGGCACCAGCCTGAATGAAAGACAGAAAACCATACTCACGGGGTTTCTTATGCAATGGGACAGCATCACGGTAAGCGAAGAAACCAGATCGGGTATTGTGGTCGTTGCAGCCCAGATGGAGGGAAGGAACATGCGGCCCTTACCGGAATTCATAAGTTTTCTCGATGCGATATCAGCATTTTCCGGCTCCGAAAAGGGTCTGAGTATGCTTCCGGAATGGCTTAAGGGTTATTCCGGAATTGTTGTCAATCCCTCCTATACAAACAGTGAAATCGACAGGTATCTGGTAATGTCGTCACTGCTTGCGCGTGAAAACTGTCTCTACCGCTCAAACAGTGTGAAATGGATAATAGGCGATGACAATTTTTCTTTTACGCATGATACCGTTTTCAAGCTGAATATTACCGGTTCCAGCCTTATATGCTATTCACAAAACGACAGTACAATAATATACAATGCCTCCGGAACCTATTTCCCATCAACATACGAGTTCCGGGGAAAAACGGGCAAAGTACTGTGGGAAAAGGCAGGGTACGGTTCCAATGAAATGAGTACCGATATCTTCGACTATAAAGTCGATATGTCCCGTAACAACTTCTCAGCCGACTCGGCAATGCTGTATCATAAAAGATTTTTTCCGGGTCCGGTTGCCGGATCACTCACCGACCAGGCTGCAAGAATCACATCACCAGGTAATGCGCTCTTTCCGAAATTCGAAACCCGTGTTAAAAAGTTCAGGATCGACAACCTTTTTCAGGATGTAAATTACGAAGGGGGACTGACATTTGAAGGGGCTACCGTAAGAGGAACAGGTGAAAAGTATTTTCCGGCCCTTCTGTCGCTCTACCGCAATGATACTCTTTATGTTGAGGTACGGTCGTCAAATTATTTGCTCACAAAGACCGGAATCAACTCACAGGAGGCAACGATGACACTCTTCCTTGAAAATGATTCCGTATTCCATTCCAATCTTGGTTTCCAGTACATGGCAGGAACGCGTGAAGTCAATTTTTTCCGTACAAGCAGCCCTGTTTCAAGAAGCCCCTATTTTAATTCCTTTCATAACCTCGATATGTACTTCGAGTATTTCTCGTGGGATATGGATGAACCTCTGATTAAACTGTCAAGAGCAAGGGGAGCTTCAATCGGACAGGCCCAGTTCGAATCATTCTCCTTCTTCCGTTCATCCATATTCGAGAGAATGCTCTATTACGATGACGTTCACCCCCTTTACAACCTTAAAAAGTTCGCTGAGTACTACTACTCTGAATCATTCCCCGTTACTGAATATGCTGCATGGCTGAACAAACCGGTGGAAAGTGTTACTGCTCAGTGTATTGAACTTGCAAACAGGGGATTCCTCTTCTATGACAGATCAATCGACGAGGTTACGATTAAACCAAAAGTCGACGATTATCTAAACTCTTATGCACGACGAAAGGACTATGACGTCATCTCAATTTTCAGTGAAGTTGGCGCACCCGCCGACAACGCTGTTATCGACCTCCGGAACTTCAACCTCATAATTAACGGAGTACAGAATGTCTTCCTGAGCGACTCACAGAAAGTCGCAATATTCCCCTATGAAAACAGAATTATTGTTGAGAAGAACCGTAATTTCAGATTCGATGGTGTTGTGGTTGCCGGCCTTTTTACAGTATTCGGGCATGAATTCAGTTTCAGCTACGATAAATTCAAGATTGACCTTACCAAAATCGACTCCATAAAAATAGCTGTCGAAACAACCGACAGGGACAATATGGGAAGACCACTTGTAAAAGAGATAAATAACCTTATTCAGCTGGGAACCGCCGAACTATTTATCGATGACCCCAATAACAAGTCGGGACGGCGAAGCCTCCAGCAATACCCCATAATCAATGCAACTACCTATTCATATATCTTCTTCGATCGTATACCCGGACTGGAAGGAATCTACCCCCAGTCAGACTACTATTTCCGCGTAGATCCGTTCACTTATGATAATATTGACCATTATGTGGCCACTGATCTTAACCTTTCAGGTGTCTTCCACGGAGGTAAAATCACACCCGAATTACGGCAAAGCCTTATAATACAAGATGATAACTCACTCGGTTTCTCAATGAATATTCCTCCCGAAGGACTTGAAATCTACGAGGGCAAGGGAAGGCTGTTTAATTTTATGAGTATGAGCAACAACGGACTGGTTGGTAACGGAAGAATTGAAAGGCTATCAGGCGTTACACGCTCAGAGAATTTCATGCTGTTTCCCGATTCCCTCAGAACCACTGCTTCTGAATTTGCAATTACAGCCGATGCCGCCGGCACCTACCCCAGCCTTGTTGTAAAGGATGCCGAAATCAGGTGGCTTACCGGAACCGATGAATGGATTGCCTGGAACCGGCAGGGAAAGGATTTTGAAATGTATGCCAACAACACACGGCTCAACGGCACGATCATTCAGACCCCTGCAGGTATGACCGGCAAGGGGGTTATCGACAGACCCGATGCAAGGGTAACATCTGATTATTTCAGCTTCACAACCGGTACAATCACTGCCGACTCATCCGATTATGTACTTAAACCCCTGAGAGGTGAAGGTATCGCTTTCCTGGCAGGGAATGCCACAACAGAAATTGACTTTCCCAGACAGGAAACCCGGTTCAGACTCAATTCCGATGACTCAATGGTCAAGTTCCCTGAAATTGAGTTTATCTGTACCATGTCTGACTTCACCTATAACATGCAGACTCAGATCCTTAATATGGAGCAGAAAGGACTTTCTTCTTCAGCACTTACCCCTCCCGGTGAACTAATTCAAATCACACGCAACGAGTTTGAAAAACCAACCTTCTATTCAACAAATAACCTGCGCGACACTCTCAAATTTTCAGCAAGACAGGGCTTCTACTACCTGAATGATGAGATTGTCGAGGCCGGTGGCATCAACTACATCCCCGTTGCTGACGCACTTATACAACCGGGCGACGGAAAAATCAGAATCGGTAAAAGAGCCGAAGTGAAGAGTATCGGCGATGCTGTAATAGCCGTAAACAACAGGCATATTATTCATTCTGCGTCGGTAAAAATTGCATCGGCCGTTAACTATACCGGCAATGGAGTATTTGACTATGTCGATGAGGATGGAAATCCCAGTCCTCTCGTGTTAAGTGAAATAAAAGTCGATACACTCTCAACCAACGCAAGAGGGTATATCCCTCCGACTCAGAATTTTATGCTGAATCCTTTCTTCTCATTCTCAGGCGATGTTATGTTGTCGGCCAGAAGAGACTTCCTGACATTTACAGGGGCCGCAGGTATAATTCACAACTGTAGTGAAATCGAGTCACTACCTGTAAAATTCAAGGCAGAAATAAACCCTGCCGCAGTAATGATACCCATTTCCGATAAACCAAGGGATATCAATGATAATATGGTATTCTCGGCCTCATTTCTTAATACCGACTCACTTCATATCTATCCTGCTTTTCTCTCACCAAGAAAATCCTGGAGTGATTCACCACTTATAACAGCATCAGGATCAATATACTACGACAAGGCAATGGGCAGCTATAAGATTGCCAGCCTGAATAAGCTTACCGACAATGCATTACCCGAGAACATTGTTACATTCGACAAGAACTTCTGTCTTCTCACCGGAGAAGGGAAGATAGATTTCGGGGCCAACTTTGACCTGTTAAAACTTCAGACTGCAGGCAGGACTCTTCATAACACCGATTCCTCGAAGCTGACTGTTCAGACGCTAATGGCTCTCGATTTCTTCTTCTCAGGCGAAGCCCTTACGATCATGTCCGATGAGATCCGTCTCAACCCATCGCTCAGACCGGTAAGCCTCAATACCGATCTCTACCGGAAGGGATTAAGCCAGATTATCGGCCCCAACGCAGCAAAAATACTGGGTGACGAACTTGCCACTTTCGGTACCGTAAGAAGCATGCCACAGGAATATGTCTTTGAAATTCTTCTGAATGATGTGACTCTGGTCTGGAATGAATACACATCCTCATTCCGGTCGGTTGGTAAAATAGGGATTGGCTTTGTCGGACAGCAACCTGTAAACCTTTACGTCGACGGATTCATCGAAATTCAGAGAAGAAGGTCCGGCGACCTTATCGATGTATACCTCAAAGCCGATGAATCAACATGGTATTACTTCTCATACTTCCGGGGCGTAATGATGACCCTCTCTGGTAATAATGCGTATAATACCCTCATTTCCGGTGCAAAACTCAAGGATCGCAGAGATCCGAAAGCCAATGCACGAACCCCCTACACTTACATGATAGGGCAGGAAGACAGGTTCCGCAACTTCCTCAGAAGAATGAGTTCGAATGAGTTAATCGATGAGCTGCTTCAGTAAATCTGCAACAGGAAACTCAATGTGGTAATGCAACTCTTCTACTCCGGAAATATCGACCATGGGTACTGCTCCTTCTCAGGTGAGGAATCGCGACATATTATAAAGGTACTTAGAATGTCAAAAGGTGATCCTATTATGGTAACCGATGGCCGTGGCAACCTCGGAAAGGGTATCATCAGCGAAACCGACCCTGCAGGTTGTACAGCCATAATTCATGAGGTGACAACCGGAAGTGATACCCGTAATTACAGGCTCCACATCACTATTTCACCTCTGCAGAACAGTGAACGGCTCGACTGGTTTGTGGAAAAGGCAACCGAAATAGGCATCGATGAAATAACACCGGTAATCAGCAGGTACTCGGCAAGGAAAGTGGTTAACACCGCAAGACTCAGAAGGCTGGCACTATCAGCAATGAAACAATCGCTTAAAACACAACTGCCGGTTATCAACGAGCCTCTCTCCTTCAGTAACATTGTTAAAATGGAGCATGCCGGCATGAAAATGATAGCATGGTGCAGAGCACCTGGGAAAAACATCATAAAATCAGTATACTCCAAAAGCAGAAGTGCCGTAGTTTTAATCGGGCCGGAAGGTGATTTCTCACCCGAAGAGGTCAGCGAGGCAGAAGAAGCCGGTTTTATCCCGGTTTCCCTTGGCAAATCCCGTCTCCGAACAGAAACGGCAGGTATTATTGCCTGCCACGCCATCTGTTTCATGAATCACTGAAAACTATTCCCCATCCATCCGGCCTGCTTCTATCCTCAGCAGCAAACCCTCAACCAGGGCGTCGGGCGCCGATGGCTCAACCATCGAAAGAGCGGTAATAACATCGGAAAACAACTGCCCGAAACCCCATGCATCGTCATAAATATCAGTATTCCTGACATCTATGTCGGATAGTCTCACGTATGGTGGTAATGTGGCAGAAGCAGGTATCATCCCCCTTTTTTTTCATAAACGGGGGAACCAAAACATTATTGCACCAAGTCAGTTAATTACGAGACTGATGTTGTTTTCTGACATCAGCTTGCGCATATTTATCAGCGCATATCGCATGCGGCCAAGGGCCGTGTTGATGCTGACATTGGTAATATCGGCTATCTCCTTGAAACTGAGGCCGGTATAGTGACGCAGAATTACAACCTCACGCTGATCTTCGGGCAGCATCTGTATTAGCCGCCTGATGTCACGGACCACCTGGCGCTTTACCATCACATCCTCAACAGTGTCATCGGCAAACCTCTTCGAATTGAAAATATCGCACTCGTAGTTGTCGTTCGAAATGACATTCATCTGCTTCTCACGCCTGAAATGGTCTATTATCAGATTGTGGGCTATTCTCATCACCCATGAGATGAATCTTCCGTTATCCTCATAACGGCCCGATTTCAGCGACTGGATCACCTTCAGAAAAGTATCCTGAAATATATCCTCCGCCAACGCCTGATCGCGGATATACATCGAAATGTATCCGTAAACCTTGCTCTTATGTGTTCTGATTAATTTCTCAATCGAGGACTGATCACCACCTATGAACCTTTTTATAAGTTCATAATCGGTTATTGTGTTGCTCATAACTCTCTCTTTTAATGGTCAAGAGTAGAGATTTTCTATAGGCAGTCCTCCGTGGTTTTGATATACAAAGACAAAGAAATGAATTTTTTCTGATTTGAAAGTATTACTTTTGAAATTTAACAAATTCTTAACCATAACACTGTTTTACGGGTGAGCGAAGAGTTGGGTTGCATTGAGATACGTGGTGCGAGAGTTCACAACCTGAAAAATATAAATCTTAAAATTCCGCGTAATAAACTAATTGTAATCACCGGCGTTTCGGGCTCGGGTAAGTCCTCGCTTGCTTTCGATACCATTTACGCCGAGGGTCAGCGCAGGTACGTTGAGAGCCTTTCATCGTACGCCCGCCAGTTCCTGGGACGGATGAACAAACCCGAAGTCGATTTCATTAACGGAATACCTCCCGCAATAGCTATCGAACAAAAGGTCAATTCACGCAATCCCAGATCGACAGTTGGCACAACAACCGAACTTTATGACTACCTCAGGCTCCTCTATGCACGTATCGGCAAAACAATAAGCCCCGTATCGGGAAGAACCGTAAAGCGGCACTCCGTCGATGATATTGTCAACTACATTAAATCATGCAGTGAGGGAACCAGGGCAATCATACTTGCTCCGGCCTCAATACCGCCGGAAATCGACATCGCTGAATACTTCTCACTGGTAAACAGACAGGGGTTTAACAGAATTGAGATTAACGGAAATACACTCCGCATCGATTCCCCGGAAGAGATGCCACCAATGAAACCGGGCGACAGCCTCAATATAGTTGTCGACAGGGTTGTATCTTCCTCTCAACCCGATGAAATAAGCCGTATTGCCGATTCGGTGCAGACGGCATTGCAGATTGGTCATTATAAATGCGAAATAATTACCGAATCGGACAAAGGGCAGAAAAGAAGGAGATTCTCATGCATGTTCGAGGAAGACGGTATCCATTTCGAGGAACCGACCGAACACCTCTTCAGCTTCAATAATCCCCTGGGAGCCTGCCCGGTATGCGAAGGGTATGGAAAAGTCATGGGTATTGATGAAAATCTGGTTATACCCGATAAAAACCTCTCTGTTTACGACGACGCCATAGTATGCTGGCGGGGCGAAACCATGAAGACATGGAAGGAAAGGCTCATTGCCGCGGCAGGTAAGTTCGATTTCCCTCTCCATAAACCGTGGTATATGCTTACCGAAGAGCAGAAAAGAGTGGTTTGGACCGGCAACCGCTATTTCTTCGGGCTGAACAGCTTCTTCGAACACCTTGAGGAGAAGAAATACAAAATACTGTACCGGGTGCTTCTCAGCAGGTACAGGGGAAAAACCACCTGCCATGAGTGCAACGGCAACAGGCTCAGAAAGGAGGCCGGATACGTAAAAATCAACGGCCGCTCTGTTTACGAACTTACATCAATGCCTGTCGATAAACTTAACAGCTTCTTCACTCACTTTGAACCTCAGGGCGATGATGCTGCAGTGGCCGGACGGATACTGATTGAGATCAGACAAAGACTGAAGTTCCTTATTGATGTCGGACTCTCATATCTGACCCTCAACCGGCTTTCTGCAACCCTCTCGGGAGGTGAATCGCAGCGTATCAACCTCGCCACATCGCTGGGCAGCAGCCTTGTAGGCTCGCTCTATATTCTCGACGAACCCAGTATCGGACTTCACCCGCGCGATACAGGTCTCCTTATAGGGGTGCTCAGGCAACTGCGCGATATCGGCAACACAGTCATCGTTGTGGAACACGAAGAGGAGATCATTAGAGCAGCCGACATGATTCTCGATCTTGGCCCTCTTGCCGGAAGAGACGGCGGGGAGGTTGTATTTAACGGCACCCTTAATGATTGTCTGAAGAGCAATTCTCTTACCTCGCAATACCTTACCGGCCGGATGTCAGTCGGGGTTCCGCCAAGACGAAGAAAATGGAACAGCTATATTGAAATCAGGGGAGCCCGTGAGAATAACCTCAAAAACATCACTGTACGGTTCCCGCTTCATACCCTTACCTGTGTGACCGGCGTGAGCGGCTCGGGTAAATCAACCCTGGTAACCGATATTCTCTACAGAGCTGTGAATAACATAGTTGCAGGGTTCTCGGCAAGACCCGGCGAGTTCTCCGGTATTGCCGGCGATGCTGCAACTATTACCAGCGTTGAACTTATCGACCAGAATCCGATTGGTAAGTCAAGCAGATCAAATCCTGTCACTTACCTCAAAGCCTACGACGAAATCAGGAAACTCTTTTCTGAACAGCAGGCTTCAGTTCAGATGGGATTCAGGCCATCACACTTTTCATTCAACATCGACGGGGGTAGATGTGACGAATGCCAGGGAGAAGGAATCATAAGGGTAGAGATGCAATTTATGGCCGATGTTGAACTCACCTGTGAAGCGTGCAGCGGAAAGCGGTTCAAGCGCGATATACTCGATGTAAGGTACTGTGGTAAAAACATACACGATATCCTCGAAATGACAATTGACGAGGCTATCGGTTTCTTCACAGCAGGCACAGACAAATCGGCAGCAAGAATCGCACAAAAACTTACTCCTCTTGCCTCGGTAGGCCTAGGATACGTCAGGCTCGGACAGGCATCGGGAACCCTCTCGGGAGGGGAAAGCCAGAGGGTGAAACTGGCTTACTTTATAGGCCAGGAGAAAAGCGCAGGCCATATTCTCTTCATTTTCGATGAACCTACTACCGGCCTCCACTTCCACGATATTGCAAAGCTGCTGCAATCAATGCAGTCACTCATCAGTCATGGCCACTCGGTTGTTCTGATCGAACACAATCCCGATGTAATAAGGAACGCCGACTGGATTATTGACCTTGGTCCTGAAGGGGGTGAAGATGGTGGTGGTATAATATGTGAAGGCACCCCTGAAGAAATCATGAGGTGCCCTGAATCTCACACCGGTAAATATCTTAATGGTACTACTTTACCTTGAAACCGAACATAATTGAAACACAGCCGCTGGCCGGCGTATCACCCGGGGCATTGAAACTTGTCACCTTTACCACGAGCTTAAGCTGCTGACTCGACTGAAGCCTGAAATCCCATGTCTTCGACTTTGAATCCTTGCTCGAGTAAAGCACATTCTTGTTTGCATCAAGTATCCTGAACTCCACATTCGGAAGGTTATCGGCGCCGCAAATGGCAACCCTGTATTCCATATCGGCGTAGAATGTCTTGTAAAGCTCGGCCTCCTCACCCTCAACCAGAACTGCGGCATGGTAGTTTCCGTCATGAGTGTACCCGCCGAGTTCCGGCTGGCAACTCTTCTTCGCAAAACCCTTGCACTGAGCCGAAACAGTGGCACTCAGGGCCGCAAAAACGAAAAGAAGTGTCGTTATCCTTAGTATCTTCATAATCAAACTTATTTAATGAAAGAATTCCTGATTTCGCTAACCTTTGCCTTAAGCTCCTCAAAGGTAGCCCGAGTCATGTCAGTAGTTACCTCCGATTTGAGTATTGTTACGTTGGTTGTCTTGTCAACCTCGGTGCTGATCGGAGTTGATGTAAGGTTTATCTTGTCAAATACCTTGTATAGTCCGTCAAGCTGGGTCATAAGTTCATCAATCGATGGGTGTCCTGCATTGTCCTTCAGAAGATCAAATAGTATGCCAATCGACAGCTTCTGGTCTACAACGGTTGTAACCAGTTTATTGTTATCAAATTCCTTCATATCAACAAGCTGCGTGGCAATATAGAGACCTTCGATCCATCCGCCTACAAGTACAATGGTGGCTATCTCGGTCTGGTCATTGTCTTCAAGAAAGGAGTTGGAATTCAGAAAAGTTTCCGATACAATCTCCATTATTATATCAGTGTTGTTTATGTTCTCCTCAAGCTTTTCAATTGTCTCCTGATCGATAAAGTCAAGAATACCCAGTCCTTCAGCCATCTTCTTGGCAGCATTCATATAGTTGATGATAATCTGGGTCTGGTCATACAGGCTTGCAAAGCTTAGGTCGCATGTATATATCCCCAGGTTCAGCGCCATGGTCTTGTTGGTGGTGTAGTTCGAGGTATTCTCCACCGGATTGAGATAGCTCTTGTCAAATCTGGCTCCGGCCGACTTGATAAGCATAGCCGATTCAAGCGGAGATGGAAGTGACTTGAATATCTTCTCTGCCTGCTTTATGTCGTCAAGAATCTGCAGATCTTCCGTTTTCAGGTCAATCTTGGTTGTGTCGGTGCCGGCTTTCTTACCGTCCTTGCACCCTGCAGCCAGAATGGCAATAATAAGAATCATTGCGCTTAAGATGATTGGTTTGGTGATGAACTTGCTATTCATGGTTTGAGAATTTTAAGTTTCTAACGAAATATCCGACTAAATTAGTACATTATTTCCGTTTTATCAAAATGTTTTATCCGGAACATTGGATTATTCGTGGCTTGAGAAGTACTTCATGAATTGCGTTCTTTCATATACAGAAGGTTTCTCAAAATTGATATAATTAAGCATGCCCCTGAAATCTTCCACATGGCTGAATCCCTTCCTGTCCATCCAGTCAGCTATCTGCCTGTTCATCTTCTTAAGATACCCTATGCCGTTGTTGTAAAGAACCGAACATACCTGTACCGTATCGGCTCCTGCCAGGAGATACCGTACCGCATCGTCACCACTGTGGACACCGGTCGATGCTGAAATGTCAATCCTGATATCAATTGCACTGGCCATGGCTATCCACCGAAGTACATACCTTCTTTCTTCAGGGGTGCTGAATACCGGGGCCGGGACAATCGTCATGCTCTCGGTATCAATATCAGGTTCATAAAACCTGTTGAACAGCACCACTCCCTTTACTCCACGCCTGTAAAGCTGGTCTATTATATACAGTATATTCGAAAACCTGGGACCGAGTTTTATAACCAACGGAATCTCAATTACCTTAACCAGTTTCTCAACAAGGGAAAAATAGACCTTCTCCGAGTCTGCTGATGAAACTCCCCGGTCAACCGGCAGAAAGAATACATTCACCTCAAGCGCATCGGCACCTGCCGTAGCAATCTGCTTCGCAAAATCAATCCAACCCTCCGACGAGATGCAGTTTATGCTGGGTATCACAGGTATATCCAGGCTCTCCCTCGCTGTAGTTATGAGCTGCAGATACTCCTCCACACCACGCGAACGGGTGTAGTAGGCAATATAATCATCGGCCTCAGGATAGGTCTGATTCTCTGCAAGAGAGTTGGAATAGAAGTTGATCTGTTCTTCAAAAAGTGATTTTAGCACCACGGCACCGGCCCCGTTGTCCTCGGCTTCCTTAAGCCTGTCAGGTGTAGAAGTAAGGCTGCTGCTGCTCATTATCAGCGGACTCCTCACCGGTAATCCAAGGTAGGTTGTCTTAAGCTTATCCATTTTATTCAGGTTAGTTCAGGTTTCAAAAATATCATCTTTCTCCAAATATCAGACTTCCCACACGTACTATAGTGCTCCCCTCCTCAACCGCAATCATGTAGTCACCCGACATACCCATCGAAAGCTCATTGAAATCGCTGCTGCCGGCAAAGAAGCCACTCTTCAGTCCTTCATAAGTAGTGCGGAGGTTCCTGAACTCCCGCCTTACAAGGGTATGATCATCGGTAAAGGTTGCCATCCCCATCAATCCACAAATCCTGATATTCCCCAAAGCCTCATAACCAGGATCTGAAAGCATCAGCTCAAGCTCTTCCTGACTGAAGCCGAACTTTGTATCCTCGGTTGCAATATGCAGCTGGAGGAGACAATTGGTAATCCTCCCTTCCTTCTTCGCCTCCCTGTCAATGACCGACAACAGCCGGTAACTGTCAACCGATTCAATCATGGAAATGAATGGAGACACATACTTCACTTTGTTGGTCTGCAGGTGCCCTATAAGATGCCACTCAATATCAGCCGGCAACAGATCTTTCTTCGACAGCAGTTCCTGCACCCTGTTTTCTCCGAATAATCTGTGGCCAGCGTCATAGGCCTCCATTACCACCGGCGGCGGTTTGGTCTTCGAAACCGCAACCACCTTTACACCAGGTGGTAATGACCGTTTAAGGAATTCCAGATTCTGTGCCGTGGAATGCATCAGCTTAACTGGTGTATTACTAGTCCGCTTCTCAGCTTTGGTTCAAACCATGTGGTCTTTGGAGGCATTATGTTGCCCGTGTCGGCAATACGTATCAACTGATCCATCGAAACCGGATACAAGGCAAAGGCAACCTTCATCTCACCGCCGTCCACACGCCTGCATAGTTCTCCCAGCCCGCGTATGCCTCCCACAAAATCAATTCTCTTCGATCTCCTCAGATCCTGAATGTCAAGTATCGGAGCAAGTATCTGATCAGACAAAATCGTCACGTCCAGACCGCCAATCGGGTCCTTATCATCGAAGGTGCCTTCCCTGGCAGTAAGACAATACCATTCTCCTTCGAGATACATCGAAAACTCGTGCAACCTGCCGGGTTTGTAAATCTCCTTACCCTTTGCAGCTACCTCAAACCCCGTCGACAACCTGCCAAGAAACTCCTCTGCTGTTAATCCGTTAAGGTCCTTTACAACCCTGTTGTAGTCAATTATCCTGAGCTGATCGGCCGGAAAGTGAACGGCCAGAAAGAAGTTATATTCCTCATCGCCGCGATGATCCGGGTTCCCGTCTCTTTTCTCCTTCCCTACAAGTGCTGCCGCCGCCGTTCTGTGATGACCATCGGCTACATATGTGCAGGGGACCCTGGTTGCAAACAGTTTTTCAAGCTGCCTGTTTGTCGCAGCCTCGCGAATTACCCAGAAATGATGACCAATACCATCGTCGGCAACAAAGTCATACTCAGGCTTCTCATTTCCTGTAATACCCTCAACTATCTCATCAATCTCCTTTACCGGCGGATAGGTAAAAAACACAGGCTCAATATTTGCATCGTTCACCCTCACATGAATCATTCTGTCCTGTTCCTTGTCAGGCCGGGTAAGCTCATGCTTCCTTATCCTTCCTTCAAGGTAATCATCTACCGAGGCGCATCCAACCAGTCCGTACTGTGTGCGGCCGTCCATTGTCTGTGCATAAATATAATACATGGGCTCACTATCCTGAACCAGCCACCCTTTTTGCTGCCACTTAAGGAAATTCTCTGCCGACTTGTTGTAAACCTCATCTGAATGAACATCAGTTCCCGCAGGAAGATCTATTTCCGAACGGGTAATGTGAAGCAGCGAGCTCTCCTTCCCCTCAGCCATTTTTGCGGCTTCCTCACTGTTCATAACATCATAAGGCAGACAAGCCAGGTCAGCCACAATTTTACGCGGAGGCCTCAGCCCCCTGAAAGGTCTAATTATCGCCATCAATATCTCTTTTTAAATTTCTATTGCCGTTTATAACAATCCCAATACCAGTCACCCTGAACTTCCGATACCCGAACCGGGCCCGGTTTACCTGGCTGGTTCACCGGAGCCTGAAAGGCGAAGGCATACCTGATAGCAGATACCAGATATCTGATATCTGATATCTGATATCTGATATCTGATATCTGATATCTGACACCTATCTATTCACCCTGAAAGTCTCGTTTCCGGTGGCAAAAAAGTCAACTATCTGTCTGGCTGCAGCCACTCCTGCGTTTATATTGGCCTCCTCAGTCTGTGCTCCCATCTTTTTGGCAGTGAAGATAAACCTCCCTTTGAATTTCTCTTCAAAGACGGCTTTTGCATCAGGCTCGATATCTGACAGATATGCAAAATCGGGTCTCTCTTCCATCAGTTTAATAAGTCCCTCTTCATCAATCACTTCCTTACGGGCCGTATTAACCAGCACAGCTCCGGCAGGTAACGTTTTAAGAAGGTCGTAGCCTACCGATTTCCTGGTCTTCTCATTTGCCGGAATATGCAGGCTTATATACTGACATTTTGAATAAAGCTCAGCTGCGCTCCTGCAAAGTCCGACACCGGCGGCCACTATCTCCGACTCCTTGACAAACGGGTCAAATGCAAATACTTCCATATCGAACCCTCTGGCTATCCTGGCCACGTTTTTGCCTACATATCCAAAAGCATGCATGCCAATTGTCTTTCCCTTAAGTTCTGAACCTGATTTTCCGGCAAATCCTCCCCGGGCATGATACAGCATCATCTCAAATGCCAGCTCTGCCACTGCATTGGAATTCTGGCCGGGGGTATTCATTGCGACCACTTTCGATGCCGTACAGGCCGCAAGGTCCAGATTATCATAGCCGGCGCCGGCCCTTACAACAATTTTCAGTTTTGGAGCAGCCTTCACCACATCGGCCGAAACAATATCGCTCCTCACTATCATGGCATCTGCATCGGCCACGGCTGCAAGAAGCTGATCGACAGTCGTATATTTTTCGAGAAGGGCCAGCTCATGTCCGGCTCCTTTAACCACATCCCTTATCATGCCAACGGCAACAGGGGCAAATGGTTTGTCTGTAGCAACTAGTATTTTCATATCGTTGTTGTGTTTTAAAGAAAAAGACTACAGGCTGTCAGCCTGCAGCTTTTTCCAGGTTATGTCTGGGTTTAGTGCCTGGTTTCGAACTCTTTCATTACTGCAACAAGTGCCTGTACGCTCTCCTTCGGCAGGGCGTTGTAGGTTGAGGCCCTGAAACCACCTACCGAACGGTGCCCCGGGATCCCTATCATACCTTTCGATTTGGCAAAATCGCCAAATTCTGTTTCAAGTTCCTTGTACTCGGGTGCCATAACGAAACAGATGTTCATCAGCGACCTGTCCTCCGGGTCGGGCACTGTGGGTACAAACATCTTATTCCTTTCGATCTCGTCATACAGAATAGCCGCCTTCTCAATGTTCTTCTTCTCCATAACCTTGAGTCCCCCCATCTCCTTTAGCCACTTCAGTGTCTGAAGTGCTGCAAATACCGGAAGCACCGGGGGTGTGTTGAACATTGATTCTCCCTTGATGTGAGTCTTGTAGTTCATCATGGTGGGTATGGGACGTGTCACCTTACCCAGAATATCCTCCTTCAATACTACAAAAGTCACACCCGCCGGGGCCAGGTTTTTCTGAGCCCCTCCGTAAATGAGCGCATATTTCGAAACATCCATCGGCCGGCTGAAGATATCCGACGACATATCTGCTATAAGCGGCACCTTCACATCCATATCCTTCTTTATCTCGGTTCCGAATATGGTGTTATTGGTTGTAATGTGGAAGTACTCAGCATCGGCAGGTATGGAGTATTTCTTTGGTATATAATTAAAGTTTTTGTCCTTCGACGATGCCACTTCAACGGCTTCACCAAAAAAAGCTGCCTCCTTGAGGGCTTTGCTGGCCCATTCACCCGTGTTGAGATAGGCCGATTTCTTCTCCATAAGGTTCATCGGCACCATGCAAAACTGAAGGCTGGCACCACCTCCCAGAAATATGACCTGGTATCCGGCAGGTATTTCGAGCAGTTCCCTGAACAGTGCTATGGCATCATTCATCACGGCAATAAACTCCTTGCTGCGGTGCGATATCTCCATAATCGAAAGCCCTGTCCCGGCAAAATCCTTAACTCCTTCCACCACCTTGTCAATTGTGTACTGTGGCAGAATTGAAGGTCCGGCATAAAAATTATGTTTCTTCATATTCAATAGATTTTATTGGTTAGATTATTTTGATTGTTATGATTACAAATTTAGGTTTTTTTATCAAGTTTAACCAGCTCATTTCCCACCAGAACCGGCACCACACTGGTATAATCAATCGTCAGGCAGAAATCGATGCAGTCATCCAGCCCTTTCTCCCTAAGCCTCTTCCTGTGGGCAGCCTTCTCAATATAAGCCCTGGGGTTTTTTTCGGCAAAATTCCAGATATCAATTGCTGCGTGAGCCGAATCGCAGTTGGTGTGGAACCCACCGGTTCCCAGCAAACGTTTTGCAATATAGCCGGCACAGAGGGTATCCTCAAGGTTGAACCTTCCTTTCCAACCCGCACAAAGCAATAAGGCATTTCGATCCTGCCCTGCGAGGTAGTCAACCACAGCCCCGGCATTGAGAAATGAACCAATTATTGTCTTGTGGTACCTCGAGGCCTGATGTATAGTACTTGTGCCATTCGTGGTTGTATAAACAACCGACCTGCCCTCAATATTCTCCCTGGCAAAATTATATGGTGAGTTTCCAAAATCGGCAAAATCGAGCTTGAGCCCGTCCCGCTCGCCGGCAACCAGAAAACCAAGCTCCTTGTAGCTCATCGCCTCCTCAGTCGTTGCCACCGGCAGTAACGACTTCACCCCGTTCGAAAAGGCTGTACAGATTGATGATGTAGCCCTGAAGATGTCAATTACAACCACTGTAGAATCCAACCCCGTATACCCTTCAAGTAACGAGGGAGTGAAGCATACTTCTACGTTTCTTGCGTTACGCATATTCATTGAACCCCTGGTATAGGTCAGAAATCTACTGTTTGTAGAAAGGAGTATTTACAATTGTGGCTCTGAGATCCTTGTTCCTGATCCTGATAAATATTTCAGTGTCAGGCTTCCAGTATCCCCTTGACAGATATGCCATACCAATTCCGTTCTTTAACATTGGTGACATGGTGCCCGAAGTAACCTCTCCGATCCTGGTTCCCGAAGAATCGAAAACCTCATAATGCTGTCTGGGGATACCCCTGTCAACCATCACAAATCCTTTGAGTCTGCGGCTAACCCCTTCCTCCTTCTGCCTGTTGTATAGTTCCTTGTCAATAAGATCCTTATTCTCCGAAAGTTTTGTTATCCAGGCAAGACCAGCCTCTATTGGTGAGGTTGTGTCGTCAATATCGTTTCCGTAAAGGCAGTAACCCATCTCAAGCCTCAGGGTATCCCTTGCACCCAGCCCTATTGGTTTAATTCCATACTCTTCGCCGGCCTCAAAAACCTTCTTCCATAACTCTTCGGCATATCTGTTTTCGACGTAAATCTCACAACCCCCGGAACCCGTATAGCCTGTTGTTGAAAATATCACATTCCCTATGCCTGCAAAGGTAGTTACCTTGAATGTGTAGTATTCCATGTCGGTTACACTCGCCGCTGTGAGTTTCTGCATTGCTTTCAGCGCCATGGGACCCTGAACTGCAAGCTGGGCAATATCATCAGAAACATTTACAAGATCACGCCCCGGAACCAGTCCGGATATTTCTGCCTGAGAAACACACCACTTCCAGTCTTTCTCTATGTTCGAGGCATTGACAACAAGAAGATACTTCTCAGAAGAAAACCTGTAAACCAGCAGGTCGTCTACAATGCCTCCCTTTCCGTTCGGGAAGCAGGAATATTGCACCTTCCCGTCATACAACGCCTCAACGTCGTTGCTGGTCACTCTCTGGAGATATCTTGTCGCGTTGGGCCCTGTCACCCAGAATTCCCCCATATGTGAAACATCAAATACACCTGCTCCGTTTCTCACGGTAATATGTTCATCGTTTATTCCGGTGTACTCAACAGGCATATTGTATCCGGCAAAAGGCATCATTCTGGCGCCCAGAGCTTCGTGAAATTTTGTAAATGCAGTATTCTTCATCTTTGGAAAGACTTTGGTTAATGGGCCTAAATGTAGACAATTTGATATAATTATACCTTGAATAAAATCATAATTATCCCTGCTGAAAACCAGAGAAGATTATTTCAAAACTCCAGAATCTTGAACTCAACCCTTCTGTTTGCAGCCCTGCCGGCTGCTGTCTCGTTGCTTTCGATAGGCTGGGCCGGACCAATGCCCCTGGTCTCAATACGAATCCTGTCAATGCCCTTCGAAAACAGATAGGAGGCTACAGCATTTGCCCTCTCGAGTGAGAGACGCAGGTTAACTGTCTCACTTCCGGTATTATCAGTATGTCCCGTTATCTCTATCTTCATTGTGGCATTATCATTCATTATACCGGTAAGTTTATCGAGCTCGGCAAACGATGCCGGTGTGAGTACAGCCTTACCTGTTTCAAAGAAAATATTGTTCAGGACAACACGCTTGCCAACAGTAATCTTGTTCAGGTAGAAATTTGAGAAGTAGGTTTTTCCTTCATAGCCGGCTGGTATTTCAACCCTTCTCATATCGGAGAGGTAGCCATTGCTGCTGATCTCCATCATGTAATTCTTTGGTTTTTTGACATTTACCCTGAAACCTCCATCGCTCTCGGCACTAATCAGGGATGCCACAACCTGGTAACTTTCGGGGTCAATTATGTCGATCCGTGCAACTACAGGCGTTTCATCGGCTGAATCAAGAATTCTGCCTTCAATAAAGAATTCAGGGTCAGCCACTACAGGGGGGACCTCCTTCACCACCTCTCTGACCACAAAAACGGTATCGACAATCTTCTGAGGTTCCGGTACAACAACCTCCTGAACTGGTTCAGGCTCGGGTTCAGGCTCGGGTTCTGAAGGAAGAATTCTGGCAGTGTAAATGTCCATCCCACCGAAACCGCCCGACCTGTTTGATACCATAAAAAACAGGGAATCGGAATGTGGCGCCGGTATGAAATAAAGATCGTCATATACCGAATTGAATGGAATCCCTGCATTTGCCGGAGCCCCCCAGTTTCCGTCCTCCTGCCTTACTGAATAAAATATATCGAACCCGCCCATTGACCCATGTCCCCTGGAGCTGAACCAAAGCGTATCGCCTCCTTTTGAATATCTTACAGCTTCCTCATCCATGGGTGAGTTCAGCACAGCAAGGTTAACAGGTTTTCCCCATCGCTTTTCAGTAACCTTTCTAATCAGATAGATATCCTTGCCTCCGGCTGAGCTCCTATTTCTCGAACTGACAAAAACCATTTCGTCACCCTTTGGAGAAATTGCAACCGAAGTCTCTGCATATAGCGAATTGATGCCCGATGTCTCTGGTTTTGGCTTCTGCCATACTCCCTTTTTAAGGTCAGAGGTCATAATATCGCCTTCCCCCGTGTAGCCGGCATAGAGGTACATTCTTGTACCTTCCGGGCTAAGCACCAGAGGAGCCTCACAAAAAGCAGTATTGATCTTACCTTCCAATGGCAGCGCAAATAACCACTTCTGATCACTGAAACCCGAGAAGAGAATATTCTCGTCGGGTAGTCCGTCATCATATGAACCCGATTGTTTTCCATCCAAAGGTCTTCGCGATGCAAAATAGAGTTTTAAACCGTCTCCTGAAAGTACGGGAGAATAGTCATCAAACGGGGAATTAACCGACTCCCCCGCATTAAGCACCTCAATTCTGGCTGTATCGCCCGAAACCTGCATTCCTGCATTCCCCTCATCTATATATCTTTGAACCAGGGCAACCAGCCGGGGGTCCTTCTTGTCCTCAAGCTCCAGGTATTCCGTATACTTGCTTACAGCCTCAATGAAATTGCCATTATACTGGTATGCCCTGCCTGCCAGAATCAATATGTCAGATGCAACGTCTGGTCTGAGTTCAATTGCCTTGAGAAAGTATTCAAGCGATTTATCCCGACCCGAGGTGAAAAGATAACACACCCCAAGCTTGTAGTTGAGTTCGGGGTTATCAGGATTATAAGCATGTGCGCTGCTGTACTCCATTATGGCCTCAGGATAATTCTTTATGCCGTCGGCGTACAGCTTGTCGCCGCGCCCTGCGCTCTTCCAGGCGGCATCAAACCCCGGTTTGTCGGTTCTGAATTCGCTTTTTACAATTTTGACGTCCTGTTGTGCCATCGAAAACTGACCAACCAGGGCGGCCAGGATAAGTAAAGAATACCTGAGTTTCATAGAAGTGTGATTTACATGTTAAAAATACCATTTTTTTCATACATTTGTAACTCGCAAATGCACTATGTTTCAGAATTTCGCCCCAATTAATGAAATACAGGTACATTAATACCGATTACCTTGAGATGGTCACAGGCGGAAACAAAGAGGTAACTCTCGATCTGCTTGGCATTTTCAGGCATCAGGCTGCTGAATTCTACAGCGAGATGACAACCCTCAACAAAACAGGAAATTTTTCCGAACTGGGACTACTGGCCCACAAGGCGAAATCATCGGTAGCCATAATGGGAATGGAGAATCTTGCCGGAATGCTCAAGTCAATGGAGTTAAGCACGAAACAGGAAAACCACCTGCCTGACTATACCGATACCATCGAAACTTTCCGCAATGAAACCAGTGAGGCGATAAGGGAACTGGAAAACTATACCCAAACTCTTTGAATACCGTTCATTATTATGATCAAAAGTGAAAGATCAGGAAATGTAGAGGTCGTAACTCTTGAGATAGATACCATAAACGCTCTTGTTGCCGATGAAATCAGAAAAGAGGTTTCAGGGATGTTCGAGAACGGCACATCCAGAATGGTTATTAACCTGAAGGGTGTAAAGTATATCGACAGTTCGGGTTTTGGATGTCTGCTGGCTATAACAAGGAGTGCAAAGAACAACTTCGGAACTGTGATATTCTGCAATATCGAGCCCGAAGTACAGAAAGTACTTGAGATGCTTCACCTCCACACAGTGTTCAATATCTGTTCAAGCCTGGAAGAATCAATCAATTCATTCTGATCGCAGGCAATATGTAATTTCCCCACATTTGCATACTGCCCGCCAATGATTAATCTCGTGGCAAAAAGTGTATGGGCAAAGTGACATGGAAACCCGGAACAATGATTTACCCGCTGCCCGCAGTAATGGTAAGTTGTGGTGCCGGAGAAAATGAGTATAACATCATTACAATCTCATGGACCGGAACAATATGTACCGACCCTCCTATGTGCTATATATCGGTCAGGCCTGAAAGATATTCATACAACCTGATAAAAAATGCCGGCGGATACGTAATCAATCTCACTACCTCTTCGCTGGCCGGGGCTACCGACTGGTGCGGTGTGGTATCGGGTAAGGATCATAACAAGTTCAGGGAAAAAGGGCTGACTCCGGTCAGGGCAACAAAGGTAAGTGCACCAATGATACTCGAATCACCTGTAAATATAGAGTGTGCTGTTCGCAGTATAACCGAACTGGGTTCACACCATATGTTCATCTCCGAAGTAATGGCAATACACGCCGATGAAAAATACATTGAAAAAGAGACCAAGGCATTCAGGCTCGACAAAACAGGCATCATATGCTACTCACACGGCAAATACTTTACTGCAGGTGAGTTTATTGGCAAATTCGGGTTTTCAGTAAAGAAGAAATAGGATTTATTAAACCAAATTATTAATTTCATAACCTAAAATTAACTCTTTTGAACCGCATTTAAATGAGCGACAAGATCTTAAAGGCCCTGATGCAGCTGTTTGCAATAATTGCACGACCTCAAAGCAATGACAGTGACAGAAGAAGTGTCGTTGAAGCCTTCCTCAAGCGTCAGTTAAATCAGGAACTGGTAAAACAGTATCTCGGCTACTTCGACGAATATTACCAGGATGCCCAGGAAAAACAGAAAAAAAGCAGCGTTGACAGGCGTACATCCGCAATTGCTGTAAGGGTACTAAGAATCTGCACCCAGATAAACGATCAGCTTACACAGGACCAAAAGATCATTGTACTGGTTCAGCTTCTCGAATTCTGCAAGTCCGATGCTTCCACGGTCAGCCGCCTGGAACTGGAGTTTATACAGGCTGTAGCCGATACCTTCAATGTCTCTTTTGAAGAGTATAAACTGCTCAAGGAGTTTGTTCTGAACGAATTCACCGATATACCCGATTACCCCGATGTTCTCATTATTGACAATCAGGAAAAGATCGCGGCATCAAATACCAAACACCTCAGAGCCGAAACTGTTAAAGGCCAGATATGGGTCCTATTTGTCGCTTCGGCCGGCATGTACTTCGTCAGGTTCACACGAACCGGTGAACTCTATATGAACGGACAGCTTCTTGTTGAGGATAAAGCCTATGCCTTTAACCCCGGCTCGTCACTGCGCGACCCTAAGACATCACCAATTTATTACAGCGATATTATCAGACAGTTCCTGAAGGAGGAACTCAAGGCCTCCCGTGTTGTTTATGAGGTTAACAACCTGCATTACAGGTTTAAGGGAGGAAATATTGGAATCCACGCCATGTCGTTCGTTGAGGAATCAGGCAGAATGGTAGGGATAATGGGCGCCAGCGGAGCCGGAAAGTCAACACTTCTCAGTATTCTTAACGGAACATACCACCCCACCTCGGGCGAGGTGCTTATAAATGGTACCGATATACACAGCCAGGGGGAAGAGGTCAAGGGACTCATAGGTTTCGTATCGCAGGACGATCTGCTTATCGAAGAACTAACCGTATTCGAAAACCTGTACTTCAACGCTAAGCTCTGTTTTGATAACCTTACCGACGATGAGATTAAGGAAAGAGTCAATCAGACTCTTAAAAACCTTGGCCTCTTTGAGATAAGGGAAATGAAGGTTGGCAGCCCGCTGAATAAAAAGATAAGCGGTGGACAAAGAAAAAGACTTAATATCAGTCTCGAGCTTATCAGGGAACCTTCAATTCTGTTTCTTGACGAACCAACTTCCGGATTATCATCACGCGATTCCGAAAACATCCTCGACCTCTTAAAGGAACTGGCGCTTAAGGGCAAGCTCCTCTATGTTGTGATTCACCAGCCATCGTCAGATATCTTCAAGATGTTTGACAGGCTGATTATTCTTGATACGGGAGGGTACCTTATTTATAACGGGAACCCTATCTACTCAATTGAGTATTTCAAGAAACTGATGCACCACGCGAACTACAACGAAACCGAATGTCATACATGCGGTAACGTGAATCCCGAACAGATCTTTAACATAGTTGAATCAAGGGTACTCGATGAATACGGCCAGCTGACAAATACCCGCAGAGTATCACCTAAGGAGTGGGGTGAGTTGTATAAGACCAATATTGAAGGAAGGGAAGACAAACCCGAGGCTGGCAAAGGCATACCCGAAATTAGTTTCAAAACCCCTAACAGGTTAAAACAGTTCCTGGTATTTGTGAAGAGAGATATCCTTTCTAAGCTCGCCGACACCCAGTATATGCTGATAACCCTGCTTGAAGCACCCATTCTGGCTTTCTTTCTTGCGTTCCTGATAAAATACTTCGATGAAAGCGCAGCCAACCCCGAATATACCCTCATGGAAAACAGCAACCTGCCCGTTTACATGTTCATGTCGGTTATAGTGGCAATATTCATGGGGCTGACAGTCAGCGCAGAAGAGATTATTAAGGACAGGAAGATTCTAAAACGGGAAGCCTTTCTCAATCTGAGCTGGAACAGTTACCTCCTCTCCAAGGTGGTGGTTCAGTTTATTATTTCAGCAATACAGGCATTCACCTTTGTAATGATCGGCAACGGAATAACCGAAGTGCGCGGAATGATGGCAGAATACTGGCTTGTGCTGTTTACTGCGTGGGCTGCAGCCAACATGATGGGACTGGTAATATCCGACAGTTTCAAGGCGGTGGTAACTATCTATATCCTGATACCTTTCCTGGTGATTCCTCAGATAATTCTTTCCGGAATAATGGTTAAGTATGAAAAGCTTAATCCCAATATCTCATCCCCGGTCAATATACCGCTCTACGGTGAAATTATTACTGCACGCTGGGGCTATGAAGCACTGGCAGTGAGACAGTTCATGAACAACAAATATGAGAAGGAGCTATACCTGTTCGACAAGGAGAAGAGTATTACCGACTTCAGAAAGAACACGTGGACGAATGCCCTGAGAACCAAGGTAGATGATATTGAAAATTCCATTCTTCAGTCACGCATTGATGAAAGTGTGATCTCCGACCTGCAACTCCTGAAGAACGAGATAGGGTTGTATGCTTCAAAATCAGGACTGGAGTTTGAGCAAATCGGGTTACTCGACCCCGACAAGCTTACGCCTGAAGTGCTGACCCAGACCAGAACATACCTCGACATGGTTAAAACCCTGAACAACAGGCTTTACAACAGAGTGAATGAGGAGAGGGATGCTCTTATCGAGAAAAGAATGCGCGAAGATCGCGAAGGCTACCTGAAACTCAAGAGGCAATACTTCAACAATTCTCTTGAGGAATTCGTGAGAAATTCAAATGAAAAGGTGAGGTATGTTGAATACGATGGAAGGATAATCCAAAAGAATGACCCCATCTTCCTCGATCCTGAGAACAGGTTTATCAAAGCTCACTTTTATGCTCCGCGAAAGCAGTTATTCGGTTACTATTTCGATACTTACTGGGTGAATATCATGGTATTGTGGCTCATGACTGTTCTGCTTTACCTGGTCCTTTCATTCAGACTGCTTAAGAAAGCCCTTGACTCTACAGAGATTATCAGTGCAAAACTTCGACGCAGGAAGGAGTGATAAAAATATAGAGGCTGCCCCGCAAGAGACAGCCTCTTCCATTTTTTCTATTTCTGGAATACCCCGATCTTTAACTTAAAAGGTGAAGAGACTAGTCGTTTATCTCTATCATCTTGAAGGGTACCCTGATGATAGACTCATAGTCTTCTCCGGCTTCAAGCATATCCTCATCATCCTCCTCGTAGTACCAGTTGACTTCTACCTCGTTCTTGGCCTTGTGAATTGCCTCAAGCTTCTTGAACACGTCAAGGATACACTTTGAAGAACTGGTGTTGAAATACTCCAGCCTGATGTTTACCACCGTTTTCGACAGGGGAGTCTCCTTATAGCCATCCAGCCAGTCAACAAGAGGTTTATAGAACTCAACTGAGTTTTCCGGGATTGACCTTCCCTTGATTTCGAATACGCCTGCCCCGGCGTCAAATTTTACTGTTGGGGTTTTTGATGTTCCTTCAATAATGATCGGTTCCATATTCATTTAAATTAATTATGTGGATTCAACTTCTTCGCTTACCAGAATATCGAGATAAAAAAACGATTGTGTTCCATTGAAGCCTTCAAACCTGTATGTCAGGTTGTTTCCGGTTTTCCTTGCAATGTCAACCAAACCGAGACCTCCTCCTCCCTTCTCAGAAATTTTCTGATGGTTGAGTATGAACTTGTACAACTCCTTGATCTCTTCTTTGCTCGACCGGTTTATCCGTTTTATCTTCTCTTCAAGCTTTTCAATCTTGTCGTTATGTATGAAATTGCCGGTGATAATCCTGTACCCCTCACCTGTACGTGAAACAAGAAGAAGTCCGAATCTTTCGGCATCACTTTCCGAGAAGCCCTCGGGAACTGCATCAACATGATGGAAGAGATTCTGAAGTGTTTCTACAAGGACATTATATACTTTTTTCTTGAGCTTGGGTTGTTCGTCATATTCATGCATCTTCTTCTCCACCAGATCAAGAACGCTGTTTATAAAATCAGAATCGACATTACCCTTATGATGCAGGATAACATCGCCAATCTCCTGTCCTTCCAAATAACTGTCAATTTTAAAGCTCATGTAAGCTTTCTTTATCCGGGGTAAAAAGTTTCAGTTAACAAATTTAATAAAAATCCTTACTTCCAAGTATCTGCGGGTTTTCAGTTTACAGGATTTCCCTGCAAGGCACATATTTTTTGATAAAAGTATTAATATTAATTGACGAACCGTACAGAATTATTGATAATTTTTTCCGCTACTGAACTTACCTGCCTCAATAAAATACCTGTTGAAATGGCACTCTATCGATCCGTTAAAAAGTTTTATCCTCTTCGATGGTTTCAGTGCAACAGCCTTAATAGCTTCATCCGACCCGGAAAATATCCACGCCTCAACCCCTGCACACTTATGTTTAAGAGTCGTGCCAATTGTTGAATAGAGCTTACTTACTTCTCCCGCATTAATCCTCTTTCCGTAAGGTGGATTAAGAATCATTATTCCGTCATTCCTGGGGGTTCCGCCAACGGTAAAATCATCTCTTACTATCTTTACGTCTCCCTCCAATCCGGCATTTGCAACAGTCTCCCTGGCAAGTTTTACCGCCTGCATTGAGATGTCGCTTCCGCTTATCAATACACCCACAGGCCTGATTGCTGAATTGTACTTTTGTTTTATAGTGCTGAATAAATCAGGATCATAACTCTTCCAGTTGTGGAACCCGAAAAACTCCCTGAAATAGCCCGGAGGTATACCCGCTGCGATCAATCCTGCCTCAACCGGCAGCGTGCCTGATCCACACATCGGATCGTGAAAACTTCTGTCACCATGCCAGCCTGTAAGCATGATCATGCCGGCTGCCAGTGACTCGTTAAGGGGAGCGGTCCCCTGATTCTTACGGTAACCCCTCTTGAACAGCGGCACAACCGACGAGTCGAGTGAAATGGTAACCTCCCTGTTGCTGATGTGCAGATTCACCAAAATACCCGGATGGGAAGGGTCGACCGAGGGTCTCCTACCGGTATGCTTGCGAAAATGATCGGCAATTGCATCCTTCACAACCAGCCCGGGGTAAGCTGTGTGCTTGTAGAACGGAGAGTTTACAACAGCCGTCACGGCAAATGTATTGTCGGCCGACATATATGAACCCCAGTCGGTCTTTACCGCCCTGTCGTACAGATCAGAATCCCTTTCAATGTTGAAACTGACAATCTCCATCAGTACCGAAATGGCTGTCCGGCTGGTGTAGTTAACGGCATACAGGGTCTCGGTTCCCCCTTCAAAAACCACAGCCCTGTTGCGCACCTGTACCGATTCGCCACCCGCATCCCTTATCTCCCGGGCCAGTACCTCCTCAAGGCCAAATAGTGATTTTGCTATAAACCTCATCCCACTGCCTGCCTAGAACCCGAGTAACGAATTGTAAGCGGCCTGACTGGATATTACCTCCAGTGCCCTTATCAGTACAGGATCATCATGATTCACAATCCTGTAATACTCATTCATATCCCATAAATCCCTGGCAACCAGTCCCTTCATGATTTTCAGCAACTCATGCTTCGATATCCTGAAGTGCTCCTCACGGTATTCCACCCCCAATGCAGCTGCCCTGGAAATGAAATCTTCAATATCACTGCTGCTGAACTCGAACCTCCTGCTGAAATCATCAAATACCGGATACAATTTCAATAGTCTTTCCCTGTTGTTGTCAGCATAAGCCAGTGTGAACTGTGTAACAACACCATTCCTTATAACATCACGGTAGTAATCCGAATAGGCCGAGGTATCTGCCGCAATGAAAAGGTCAGGCATTATCCCTCCCCCTCCGTACACAACCCTCTTCGTTGTAAGTGTGGTTGTCCTGAGCGAATCGGGGAAGTGAATGCTGTCGGCTGTCACCATTTCGCCATTGGCATACCTGCTCAGAAACGATTCCATATACTTGTCATATCCGTCGGCATATGGGCTCTGGATTGACCTCCCGGTGGGTGTAAAATACCTTGCAATTGTGAGCCTTACCATAGAACCGTCGGTAAGATAATACCCGTTCTGCACCAAACCTTTGCCGAAAGTTCTCCTGCCTATTACCACCCCTCTGTCCCAGTCCTGCATTGCCCCTGCAAGAATCTCACTTGCTGAGGCCGACCCTTCATCGGTTAGTATCACTACCCTTGCACCTGCAAGGAGAGTATTGGCCGTTGACCTGAAATCCTGCCGCGGCGTCTTATTACCTTCAAGGTAAACAATTAATTTGCCGGCAGGCAGAAGCGCATCGGCAATGGTAACGGCAGGATTCATAAAGCCTCCTGAATTGCCCCTGAGATCAATTATTATGTTCCTGAGGCCCTGTCCTCGCAAATTTGTAACTGCATCGCTGAACTCCTTTTCGGTGGTTGCCGAGAACCTGTTCAGTTTGACATAGCCATTCTCACGGTCAAGCATATATGCCGCATCAAGACTGTTTACCGGGATCTTGTCGCGCGTAATGGTGTACTCCTTTACCTCCCGGGTGCTCTTTCTGAAAATACCAACAATAACAGTGGTCCCCTTTTGACCCATAAGCCTGTCCCTTACCCCGGTGGTTGATATTCCCTTGCCGGCTACATTCTCCCCATTTATGGTAACAATCCTGTCGCCCGGCATAATACCTGCCTTTTCCGACGGGCCTCCTGGCACCGGTGATATAATAAGGATAGTGTCGTTAAGCAGGTTAAACTGTACACCTATTCCTTCAAAATTACCTATCAAAGGCTCATTCATAGCCGCCACTTCATCGGCAGGAATGTAAGCCGAGTGCGGGTCAAGCGATCTGAGAAGCTCAACAATGGCCTTTTCGGTGATCCGGTTCATGTTGACTGTGTCGACGTAGTAGTTGTCGATCAGACTGAAAAGTCTGCCAATCTTGAATGTGCCTTCATTAAGTATCTGTCCGTCAGCCGGCATCCAGAATCCCAGAAGTACAACCGCTACTCCGGCAAACCATTGTATTGTCTTTCTACCTTTCATCGCGTTCCTGTTTTATTCCCATTCTATTGTAGAAGGTGGTTTTGAGCTGATGTCGTAAACCACCCTGTTGATGCCCTTTACCTTATTTATTATCTCGTTTGAAACAGCGCCGAGGAATTCATACGGAAGATGTGACCAGTCGGCTGTCATTCCGTCGGTAGAACCGACAGCCCTCAGAACGACCGCATTTTCATAAGTTCTTTCATCGCCCATTACCCCTACCGACTGTACAGGCAACAGAATAACTCCTGCCTGCCATACCTTATCATACAGGCCGCTTTTCTTCAGGCCGGTAATGAATATCTCATCCGCCTCCTTCAATATTCTGAGCTTCTCACGGGTGACCTCACCCAGTACCCTTATGGCCAGACCCGGCCCCGGAAATGGATGACGGTGAAGAATGCTTTCAGGCATTCCAAGGGCATGCCCAACCCGCCGTACCTCATCCTTGAAGAGGAGTCTCAGGGGTTCAACTACCTTAAGCTTCATAAAGTCGGGAAGCCCTCCCACATTGTGATGTGATTTAATCGTGGCCGAAGGGCCGTTAACAGATACAGACTCTATAACATCGGGATATATGGTTCCCTGCGCAAGCCACTTTACATCTTCAATAAGGTGAGCCTCCTCATCAAATACCTCGATAAAAAGCCGTCCTATCACCTTTCTCTTTGCCTCGGGGTCGGAAATACCCTTCAAACCGCTGATAAACCGGTCTGAAGCATCAACCCCTTTTACATTAAGCCCCATGTGTTTGTACGACTCAAGTACGCGGCCGAACTCGTTAAGCCTGAGCAGCCCGTTATCAACAAAAACGCAGGAGAGATTTGATCCGATGGCCCGGTGCAGCAGTATCGCCGCCACCGATGAATCAACACCGCCCGATAAACCCAGAACCACCTTGTCATTACCCAGCTTATCCTTCAGTAACTGAACCGTCGAGTCAACAAACGAACCGGGCGTCCAGCTGCGACTGCATCCGCAAACCCCGCTGACAAAATTCTCAAGTATCTTCTTTCCTTCGGTGGTATGGTAAACTTCAGGGTGAAACTGAATGCCCCAGGTCTCCTCACCCGAAATATGAAAGGCTCCTATAATAACATCGGCTGTTGAACCTATAATGCGGTAAGAATCAGGCAATGTCGCGATAGTATCGCCGTGTGACATCCAAACCTGGGTTCCATGAGAAATATTATTGAAAAGCTGATCGTTGTTGTCAACAAAAACCAGGTTCGCCCTGCCGTACTCTCTTGTGTTTGAAGGAAGTACCTCTCCGCCAAAGTAGTGAGACAGGTACTGGGCACCATAACAAACACCAAGCAACGGAATATGACCCTTTATCTTGCTTATGTCGGGAACCGGGGCTTCACTGTCGCGCACCGAGTGCGGACTGCCCGAGAGAATAACCCCCTTAACAGTGTCGTCGGGAACCGGAAAATGATTGTATGGATGTATCTCACAATAGACATTCAGCTCGCGTATCCTTCTGGCTATCAACTGAGTATATTGTGAGCCGAAATCGAGTATCACTATTTTCTCCTGCACTTGATGGAAATTAATAAGGTAGCAAAGATAGTTATTCTTGTTTAGCTTTTCCGGCAGGCAGCAACATCAATGGTGAGCCCTTCACTGGCCGCTATTGCTCGCGGAAATATTGCGGCTGCCTCTTCAACAAGTGGCCCGACATCCCTGTATCTCGCCGAAAAATGACCTATAAGCAGGGTGCCGGCTCCTGCCTTTATGGCAGCAGCTGCAGCATCGGCAGTGGTGGAGTGGCCTGTCTGATGTGCCAGCTCCTTCCTGGCCGAATCAAAGGTTGCTTCATGGTACAAGAGATCAACATCCTTTACAAAACCAGCCAGCCGGGGGAAAGGCGAGGTGTCGCTGCAATAGGCATACGACAGGGGCTTCGGAGGCGGAATGGTTATCTCATCATTGGGTACCAGAATACCCTCTCCGGTTACCAGATCGGCCCCCGATTTGACCTTTTTCATCTGGTTTACAGGTATGTGATACCTGTCAAGGGCCTCCATTCTGATTTTTCTCTCGGCCTCCCTCTCCCTGAACAGGAATCCGTATGAAGGAACCCTGTGCCTTAGGGGGAACGAAACTACCCTCACAAACTTCTCTTCAAGTATAGTTACAGGATCTTTTGCTGAAAGCGGAATAAACCTTAACTCAAAGGTTGTTACTATGTCAAAATCAGCGAGATGCGTTATCATCTTCTCGCCGTAACCGGCTGGCGCATAGATATGTAGCGGTGCTTTCCTGCCGGTAAGGTTCATCGACGATATCAGCCCGTAAAGGCCGAATACATGATCGCCGTGTATGTGCGATATAAAAATATGATTAATGCGGCTGAACCTTATCCGGTTCTTCCTGAGTTGCATCTGGGTTCCCTCACCGCAGTCTATCAAAAAAGGCCGCTCATGTACAGTTAGTACATGAGCGGACGGATATCTTTCTGACGTGGGTAAGGCTGAACTGCTACCAAGTATGGTTAGTCGGAAACTCACCCGGTCACCTGCATGTTACTGCGATATCATCTTTTCTGCTTCGTCAAGAGTGCCGGTAATTGTCAGAACAGTGTCAAGCTGCGAAATGGTAATCAGCCTTTCTACCGCTTCATTCAAACCGCAGAGAACAAATGTCCCGCCGGCATTCTTGCATAGCCTGTTCGCCACCAGTATGGCGCTCAGACCGCTGGAGTCACAATAATGGCAATTCTTCAGATTAAGGATGATATTCTTCTCCCCCTTACCTGAAACAAGTACGAGTTCCGATTTCAATGCCGGAGCTATGTGGGTGTCAAGCTTCTCGGTAAGGATCTCGATTACAGTACTTTTATTACGGCTCTCTATGTTAAAATCCATATCGGTAATTTTAGATAGCCTAAATTTACAATTATTTTTCTATTTCTTGGAAGCTTTGTTAGCTTTTTCTTCCATTTCTTCTTTAAGAGCTGCCAGTTCGCTTATATCACCAAGCGTCGTCTTCTCAAGATTTGACTTTATCTTGCGTGTGGCCTTGCGCGTGGAATCAGCCTCCGATTTCTTTGCCGAACCTTCAGCAGTTCTCTTCTCATCCTCAAAAACCCTGCTGTGCGAAACAATAATCTTCTTTGCTGATTTGTTGAACTCTATTACCTTGAACAACAGCTTTTCATCAACCTTTGCCGGGATTCCGTCTTCCTTCACAAGGTGCTTCGGTGTCACAAAGCCCTCTACTCCGTAGGGAAGAGATACAACGGCTCCTTTGTCAAAAACCTCGGTTATTGTACCCTCATGCACCGAATCGGTTACGAAAAGGGTTTCAAAAACATCCCATGGGTTCTCCTCAAGTTGCTTGTGACCGAGACTGAGTCTCCTGTTCTCTTTGTCAATCTCAAGAACGACAACCTCAATTCTCGAATCGATGGAGGTAAACTCTGCCGGATGCTTTATCTTCTTCGTCCATGACAGGTCGGAGATATGTATAAGACCATCAACACCCTCTTCAATCTCAACAAACACACCAAAGTTTGTAAAGTTACGAACCCTTGCCGAATGCTTAGTCCCTACACCAAACTTCTCATCAATCTTCTCCCATGGATCGGTTTTGAGTTGCTTGATGCCCAGTGACATCTTCCTGTCTTCCCTGTCGAGTGTGAGAATCACGGCCTCAACCTCGTCACCAACCTTCATAAACTCCTGTGCGCTGCGCAGGTGCTGCGACCACGACATCTCCGATACGTGAATCAATCCTTCAACACCCTGTGATACCTCAACAAACGCACCATAATCGGCCATCACTACAACCTTGCCCTTTATCATGTCGCCAACCTTAAGATTGGGATCAATTGAATCCCACGGGTGTGCTGTAAGCTGCTTCAGTCCCAGTGCAATCCTCTTCTTGTCATCATCAAAATCAAGGATTACAACATAAAGCTTCTGATCGAGCGATACAATCTCTTCCGGGTGATTAACCCTTCCCCAGGAAAGATCGGTTATATGAATAAGCCCGTCAACTCCGCCAAGATCAATGAACACACCATATGAGGTTATGTTCTTAACGGTTCCCTCAAGAACCTGACCCTTCTCAAGCTTCGCAATAATCTCTTTCTTCTGAAGCTCAAGTTCAGCTTCAATCAGAGCCTTGTGTGATACAACAACATTCTTGAACTCCTGGTTGATCTTCACAACCTTGAACTCCATGGTCTTTCCAACATATATATCGTAGTCGCGGATCGGCTTGACATCAATCTGTGATCCAGGCAGGAACGCCTCGATTCCGAACACGTCAACAATCATACCTCCCTTGGTCCGGCACTTGATATAACCTGTAATGATCTCATCATTGTTAAGGGCTGCATTAACCCTGTCCCATGAATTGACTGCGCGTGCCTTCTTGTGCGATAGCATCAGCTGACCCTTCTTGTCCTCCTGACTGTCAACATATACCTCTACCTTGTCTCCTATCTTAAGCCCCGGATTATACCTGAACTCGTTAAGGCTTATGACCCCTTCCGATTTGTACCCGATGTTGACAACAACCTCGCGAAGGTTCATCTGGATCACAGTGCCCATAACAACCTCATTCTCGGCAATCGTCGAAAGGGTTTCATCATACAGGGCTTCATGAGCCGGATTTCTCCGTGCCATCCTGTTATCTTCCTTCTCAAACGCCTCCCAGTCAAATTCATCAACCGAAGCTGTCTGAATCCTTATCTCTTCAGCAATCTTTTTCTCCTTTGGCTCCTTTACAGCCCTCAATGGCTTCCTCGGACCCTCATCAGCTATCTCAGGACCGGCCGATTCAGCCAAAACCTCTTCAACAACTTCAACTGATTCCTCATCCGCAACCAATTCTGCAGGTGCCTGTACCTCTTCCGATACCACTTCTACAGGTGCCTGTACCTCTTCCGATACCATTTCTGCCGATCTCTCCTCCGATACAGCCTCGGACTTCTTCTCATCCAGCTCTTCACGGATGTCTTTTTCTTTCTCTTTTGTCATAAGTTTTTAAATGAATGATCTAAAAATTAATAAGTTAGACATTATATTGATAAAAAGTGCCTGCAAAGGTAATATTTTTTTTATTTACTGACAATCAGACAACAAAATATACGGATGCAGGCCTCCGGCCTCGTTTCAAATACCTTTTATTATCTTTGCATCTTAACTTATCTGAACCCATTCTAATGAAAATTACAGTTATTGGCACGGGGTACGTTGGTCTCGTAACCGGAACATGCTTTGCAGAATCAGGTGCAACAGTTATCTGCGTCGACAATGACCCTGAAAAGATAAGGATTCTGCAAAACGGATCATCTACCATTTATGAACCCGGACTACAGACAATGATCGACAGGAATGTAGCCAAGCAGAGACTGTCGTTCTCAATGAGTATCGAAGAGTCCGTCAGGCAGTCAGAAATTGTATTCATTGCCGTGGGAACTCCTCCGGGTGAAGATGGCAGCGCCGATCTTTCACATGTCCTTAAGGTAGCCGGGGAAATCGGCAAGGCAATCTGCCACTATACGGTTGTCGTTAACAAGAGTACAGTTCCTGTTGGCACTGCAGAGAAGGTAAGGGCTGTAATCACGGGGGAACTCAGGTTGAGAAATGCCGGCGTAAAGTTCGACATGGCCTCCAATCCTGAATTCCTGAAGGAAGGATCGGCGGTGCAGGATTTCCTCAGGCCCGACAGGGTAGTTATAGGGGTGGACAGTGAGGAAGCCGGCGAAAAGATCAGAATACTTTACAAACCCTTTATGCTTAACCACGAACGCATCCTGTTCATGGACATAGCTTCGGCAGAACTGACAAAGTATGCTGCAAATGCAATGCTGGCATCCCGCATAAGCTTTATGAATGAAATTGCAGCACTCTGCGAGCTGCTCGGAGCAGATATCAACCAGATAAGAAAGGGCATAGGAACCGACTCCAGGATTGGGAACAAGTTCCTGTATGCGGGTGCCGGTTATGGAGGTTCATGCTTTCCCAAGGATGTGAAAGCTCTTATCAAAACAGCCACCGATGTGGGTTATGACCCAAACATTATCAGGGCCACTGAAAAGACCAATAATATTCAGAAACATATCCTGGCTGAAAAAGTCAGAAAGCATTTCAAGGGGAACCTCCATGGTAAAACGGTAGCCTTGTGGGGACTGGCGTTCAAACCAAATACCGACGATATCCGCGAAGCCCCGGCACTGGTGTTCATCAGCGATATACTGCCGGAAGGAGCCGTAATCCGGGCATATGACCCCGCTGCAATGGATGAAACCAGGAGGCAGGTCGGTAACAAAATATTCTATGCTGCCGATCAGTATGAAGCAGTAAAAGATGCAGACATTCTCGTACTGGCAACCGAGTGGCCTGAATTCAGGCTTCCCGACTTCTCCAGAACAGGCTCACTGATGAGGGAAAAGGTAATAGTCGATGGACGAAATATCTACGAACCTGAAAACCTGGCAGGTTACGGATTCAGATACTACGGAATAGGGAGGATTGTAAAATGAAGGGCATTATTCTGGCCGGTGGTTCCGGTACAAGGCTTTACCCGGTTACAAGGGTCATCTCAAAGCAACTACTGCCTGTCTATGACAAGCCTATGATTTTCTATCCCCTTTCTGTCCTTATGCTGGCAGGAATACGGGATATTCTGATTATCTCAACCCCTCGCGACCTGCCCGCATTCAGCGATCTCCTTGGCGACGGTTCACATCTGGGTATGACGTTCACCTATGCAGAGCAGCCATCGCCCGACGGATTGGCCCAGGCTTTTCTTATTGGCGAGAAATTCATCGGCAACGATAATGTATGTATGATCCTCGGTGACAATATCTTCTATGGTCATGGCTTCGGTGATATGCTGGTTAATACCGCCAGGCTGGAAAAAGGAGCAGTGGTGTTCGGATACTTCGTAAACGATCCCGAAAGATACGGAGTGGTCGAATTCGATGACGGGATGAAAGTGGTTTCAATAGAGGAAAAACCGCCTATCCCAAAATCAAATTATGCAGTAACCGGTCTCTACTTTTACGACAACACCGTATCGGCTAAGGCAAAAAAACTTGAGCCTTCCGGCCGTGGCGAACTTGAAATAACCGATCTGAACCGGCTTTATCTTAAGGAGGGAACCCTCGATGTAAAACTGCTCGGAAGGGGAATGGCGTGGCTCGACACAGGCACTAATGAAAGTCTGCTGCAGGCTTCAAACTTCATCGCAACTCTCGAGCAGAGACAGGGCCTCAAAGCTTCGTGCGTGGAAGAAATAGCCTTTAAAAGAGGCTTTATAACCCGTGAAATGCTCCTCTCCATAGCTGATGGCTACGGTAGCTCCCAGTATGGAAAATACCTGCGGAGAATTGCCAACGAATCTAAAAAACTGAATTGATAATGAAGCTCCTGGAAACCGGATTCAGCGGTCTCGTAATCATCGAACCTGAAGTCTTCAGTGATGACCGGGGCTATTTTATGGAATCATTCAACAGTATGATATTCAGCCGGCAGGGGATCAGGTTTACCCCGGTTCAGGATAATGAATCGAGCTCAGTAAAGGGTGTAATAAGGGGACTCCACTATCAGATCAACCCCTTCGCCCAGGCCAAACTTATCAGGGTTATAGCCGGTACTGTTTTTGATGTGGTGGCAGATCTGAGAAGAGACTCAGCCACTTTTGGCAAATGGTACGGGATAGAGCTTGACGGGAATTCAAAGAGGCAGCTTTTTATTCCAAGAGGATTTGCTCATGGTTTTTCCGTGTTAAGTGAGTCTGCTGTAATTCAGTATAAATGCGATAACCATTATAATCCGCAGGCCGAAAGGGGCATCTCCCTGTCTGACCCGTATCTGGCAATCGACTGGAAAACAGACACTGCCACCGCGATCATAAGTGGAAAGGACAGACTTGCCCCTCTGTTCGCAGATGCTGAAATGAACTTTTAATCTTATTCAATGGTAACCATACTTGTAACAGGATCGAAAGGTCAGCTTGGTTCAGAACTACTGAACCTGTCAAGGGGTTATAGCGGATACGAATTCATATTCACCGATCTGGCGGAGCTTGATATCACCTCACGGGATGAGGTTGCAAGGTATATTGACGACCGAAAACCATCATGGGTTGTCAACTGTGCAGGGTACACAGGTGTTGATGCAGCTGAAAATGACCCATCTGCAGCATATGCGGTAAATGCCAATGGTCCTGCAAACCTGGCAGCAGCATTAAGGAATACAAACTGCAGGCTGGTACATATCTCAACCGACTATGTTTTTGACGGCTTGTCGAACAAACCATACCTCGAAACCGACAAACCGTCACCTCAGACAGTATATGGCAAGTCAAAATCTGAAGGTGAAACTGCCGCTCTCACACACCCCGCAACAATAATTCTCAGAACATCATGGCTTTACGGGGTATACGGTAAAAATTTTGTCAGAACAATACTCGGAATGCTCGACAGGGGCATCGAACCACGGGTGGTATTTGATCAGGTTGGTTCACCAACCTGGGCCCGCGGCCTTGCTGAATCAATTATGGCCATAATATCAGGCGTTATAAGGAATAAGACTCCTTTCGTACCGGGAATCTATAACTACACTGATGAAGGTGTCTGCTCCTGGTTTGATCTGGCTGCCGAGACTGCTGCAACTGCCCTGCGCACCGTATCGGTGCACGCTGTACGTACTGAAAGTATATCACAAATAGCACCAAGGCCGCCATACTCGGTTCTGGATAAACAAAAAATAAAGGATACCTACGGACTGAATATCCGGCACTGGAGAGAAAACCTTGTAGTATGTATCAAAATATTAACTGACGCGACATGAGCAACTATTCACCCGAAGAAATAAGGATGCGGGCAAAATCATGGCTTGGATCCGGATTTGACGAGGCCACACGCAATGAGGTCGGGAATCTCCTTGAAAACGATGAGAAAGGACTTGCTGATGCCTTCTATAAGGACCTCGAATTCGGTACCGGCGGCCTGAGAGGCATAATGGGCGCCGGCACCAACCGGATGAACATCTATACCCTTGGCATGGCGGCACAGGGGCAGGCAAACTACCTGATAAAACGGTTCGGGAAAAACAAGCCGGTAAGTGTTGCCATAGCATACGATTGCCGCAGGAACAGCAGGCTCTTCGCCGAGACTGCAGCAGGAATATTTGCAGCCAATGGTTTTACAGTCTATCTCTTTGACTCACTCCGTCCTACACCTGAGTTATCGTTCGTAATAAGAGAATTCGGGTGCAGGAGCGGAGTGGTAATAACAGCCTCCCATAACCCGCCTGAATACAATGGATACAAAGCCTACTGGGATGACGGAGGCCAGGTTGTTCCACCTCACGACCAGGGTATAATTGATGAGGTAAGGGCAATAAAATCTGTTTCCCAGATTAATTTCGGATCAGATAAAAAGAACATTGTAGTACTCGGATCAGAAACTGATGAAAAATATATTTCGGAACTCCTGAAACTAAGGCTGAGCCCTGATGAAATTGCTCAGAAATCAGACTTACCTGTGGTCTTTACCCCTATTCACGGAACCACAACCCGTCTGGGTCCCGAAGCCATTAAGGCATTCGGCTTCCGGAATATAATCAACGTTCCTGAACAGGACATCCCCGATGGTAACTTTCCCACAGTGAAATCACCCAACCCTGAAGAGGCAGAAGCTCTTTCAATGGCTATAAGGAAAGCTGAGGAGACTGATGCCGCTCTTGTAATGGCTACCGACCCCGATGGAGACAGGCTTGGAATAGCCGTACGCGACCTCACGGGTAAGTTTATTCTGCTAAACGGTAATGAAACAGGTGCTGTTCTTACCTGGTATATTGCCTCGCGGATGAAGGAAAAAGGTCTTCTCACCGGAAAGGAGTACATAATCAAAACAATTGTAACCTCCGAGCTGATGAAAGACATTGCACTTTATTACGGAGTGCAGTGCCATGACGTGCTCACCGGCTTCAAGTACTTTGCGGAACTTATGAGAAAACTGGAGGGCAAAATGAAGTATATAGGTGGCGGTGAAGAGAGTTATGGTTATCTGCCGGGTGACTACGTGCGCGACAAGGACGGGATTGCATCGTGTGCACTCTTTGCAGAAACAACTGCATGGGCTGCAGTACAGGGCAAAAGCCCCTACGAACTGCTGATCGATATCTGGATCAGACACGGCCTTTACAGGGAGCGGCTTGTAAACATTGTGAGAAAAGGCAGGGAGGGCGCCGGCCAGATTAAGGAGATGATGCGTACCTACCGGAATAATCCGCCTGAATCGATAGCCGGCAGTCGTGTGGTCAGAATCAACGACTATGAAACAGGCATTATCAGACATACTATCTCCGGCAAGAGTGAACCGGCAGGGCTCGTCAAATCAGATGTCCTGCAGTTTATCCTGGAGGACGGATCAAAGATATCGGTAAGGCCGTCAGGCACAGAACCAAAAATTAAATTCTATTTCAGCGTAACCGCAAAGCTTCCCGACCGGAACTCATTCGAAAGTGTAAAAGCCGGGCTGGAAAAACGGATCGACGAAATAATCTCTTCAATGAATCTATGAAACTGTTAATAATATCATGAAGTCTTATCGTAAGGAACTCTTTATTGAAACTCCTTCACGCCGGGCACTGATAAATATAACCCCGATGGTTATGGAATGCCTTGCCGAAAGCGGAATAAGGGAGGGGCTGGTGCTGGTGAACCCGATGCATATAACATCAAGCGTTTTTATTAACGACGACGAAGGCGGTCTCCACCATGATTTTGAGGTGTGGCTCGAAAAACTTGCCCCCGAAAAACCACATTCACAGTACCGTCACAACGGATTCGAGGATAATGCTGACGCTCATCTGAAGAGAACTATCATGGGTCGTGAAGTGGTGGTGGCTGTAACCAACGGCAGGCTCGACTTTGGCACCTGGGAGCAGATTTTTTACGGAGAGTTCGACGGCAAGAGACGAAAAAGGGTGCTGGTGAAAATAATCGGAGAGTAAATCTATTAACATAATGGCGCAGATCAGTCAGAATACTGTCGATTTCCTGGCAGAACTATCGGCTAACAACAACCGTGAGTGGTTCAATGCCAATAAGAGAACCTATGAAGAAGCCCGTAATGGATTCGAAATATTTATCGATAACCTGATAAGGGACATTGCATCATTTGATAACGGAATCGGACACAGAACGGCAAGGGAGAGTATCTTCAGAATATACAGGGATGTAAGGTTCTCGGCCGATAAATCGCCATATAAAACTCACTTCGGTGCATTTCTGAGTCCCGCTGTCAGCAAGACCGAAATACACTCCTATGCCGGTTACTATATTCATATTGAGCCAAATGGGGCATCAATACTGGCCGGTGGGGCTTACATGCCCGATTCAGAATGGCTTAAGGGCATTCGAAGGGAGATACTCTACAACGGGGCAGAGCTAAGCAATATCATCAGCAAAAAGGAGTTCAAAAGTGCTTTTGGTGACCTGGAGGGAGAAAAGCTTAAGAAACCGCCAAAGGACTTTCCACCCGAGCATCCGTACATTGAATTGCTGAAAATGAAAAGTTTTACAGCTATCCATACCTGTTCTGACGATCTTGTTGTTTCAGACAGTTTTGGAGGGCACTGCGTGAAGGTCTTTCAAACCCTCTATTCATTGAACAGGTTCCTTAATGAATGCCGGGCCTGACTTCGGTTAGGACCAATTAAAAATCACTTTTCGAAATACCTTTCCGGGAAGTTCACCAGGTAAAGCTTATCGGTAGCCCGGGTAATAGCTGTATACAGCCATCGCAGGTATTCCCTGTTTGGTTCCTGCCTGTTAAACATACCCTGGTCAACAAAGACTCTCTTCCACTGACCCCCCTGAGCCTTGTGGCAGGTAACGGCATATGCAAACTTCAGCTGTATGGCATTAAAGTACGGATCTTCCCTTACAGCTTCATACTGTTTCTTTTTCGACCTCAGGCCCGGGTAATCCTCAAGAACGCTGAAGTAGAGCTCCCTGCTTTTGTCAGGAGGCATGGCCGGTGAATCGTAGTGCAGGGTGTCAATTACAACCTTTGCATCAAGTTCCTCACCGTAGTCGGGGAAGAAAAGTGACATATCGGCAAACCTGAAGCCATATCTCTCTTCGTACCCCCCTACACTGACTATCTCGGCAATATCGCCGTTAGCAATAAACCCCTCCTGCTCCGCCTGTGCCAGCCAGAAGTAGTTATTCTTTACAACCATCACCAGGTCGCCGGGTCCTACCTCATCCTCCCTGAAAAAGATTCTGCTCCGGATACCCTGATTATACCTGTTTGCCATTTTGTTGGAGTTGACAACTACTATGGTTTCGCTGCGGCCGGTCGACTCGTAGGCATTCTGTAGCTCCTCGATTACCGACTCCCCTCCTATTCTGACAATGTCGCCGAACGCTGCAATCTCTATCCTGGGGTGATCAGGCTGAACATCTCCGATAAGCTCTCTTATTGCGGTGGCATTCATCAGTATTCCCGATGAAGCTGCCTGTCTCACTACCTCTCTGAGTTCATGTGATACAACCCCGAATCCATATCTTTCCAGTGCGGACCTTTCAAGCGCCGGACTAACGTCTGAGCCGACCGGTGGAAGCTGTGCCGTATCGCCAACGAGTATAAGCTTGCACCCCGAACCGGCATAAACATACTCGAAAAGATCATCAAGGAGGCTGCCACTGCCGAAAACCGATGTATCGGAAGCCTGGTTTGTTATCATACTGGCCTCATCAACAATGAAATAATTCTCCTTGTGAAGATTCTTGTCGAGGATAAAAGTCCCTATGCCGTCCCGGGCCGATTTCTGCCGGTAAATCTTCTTGTGAACCGTATAGGCCTGCTTACCTGAATACGAGGCAAGGACTTTCGCGGCCCTTCCGGTGGGAGCCATCAGTACCGACCTCAGGCGCAGCTGCTCCAGGCTCTTCACCAGGGCACTTATAAGGCTGGTTTTCCCGGTTCCTGCAAAACCGGTTATAAGAAAAACAGAGTCATTACTGTTTTCTGCAACATATTCCGACAACTTGCCAATTGCCTCCTTCTGGTCGGCAGTTGGCGTGTAATCGAGATTTGCGGTAATAAGTGACGCAATATTGGACTGACGCATCGACAAATTGAGCGGGACAGATTTGGTACTTAGATTTTTTTTATAATTTTGCACACAAACTTAAATAAACTTATTAATAATAAAAAAGATGAGAGCCGTAATAAACATCCTGCTGACCGTCGTAATTCTTGTACTGGTTTACCTCCTCTATGAAAGCATTATGGAACCCATAAGGTTCAACAAGGAGCGGGACAACAGGGAGGCAGCCGTAAAGCAAAGACTTATTGATATCAGAAGCGCACAGGTTCTATACAAGCAAAAATACGGAAGGTATACAGGCAGCTTCGACACTCTTATCAATTTCATTAAGTTCGACAGTATACCGGTGGTTTTCAGAAAAGGCTCACTTACCGACGACATGGTGGCCAAGGGAATGACCGAAAGAGATGCGATACAGCAGAAGCTTATTGTACGCGACACCTCATTTGTGGTAATAACCGATTCAATATTCAGTATTGCATACCCGGTCGATTCATTAAGGTTTGTACCATTCGCCCCGGGTGCCCAGTTTGAGATGTCATCGGCAGCCATAGAAACTGCTTCAAAGGTTGTTGTGCAGGTATTCGAAGCCTCCGCGCTCAATAACGTATTTCTGCAGGGACTCGACAGACAGCTTATAATCAATTACAATGCCCTGCGCACGGAGATCACCGGATTCCCCGGAATGAAGGTCGGCAACGTAAGGGAGCCAAACAACAACGCCGGTAACTGGGAAAACTAAAATAATAGCCATGTAATGGCATTCAATGAGCTTTTTGACGAAACACTGGATATAAATTCCACGGCAAACTATAAACTATCCATCCAGGTAAGCCTGGATGGATTTTATTTTTCATTGCTCGATATCCTAAGAAACAAATTCGTCCTTTACAGGTCGTATGAACCCGCTGACGATTCTCAATTCTCATTCGATGATATTTCGAAAGTATTACGAGAGGATGACTTCCTGGGGCGCTCATTTTCATCGGTCATCATCTCAGCTCCTTCTCCAAAGGCAACAATAATTCCGGCAGCTCTTTACGATCCGGCCGGCCGCAACGATTACCTCTCACTCAACAGTGAAATAGGCAAGAGTGAGGTGGTAAGGCTTAACAGGCTGACATACCCCGATGCCTACCTAATTTTTTCTGTCAACAGCGATATTGCGGCCGTCATGGCCGGTTCTTTCCCTGCGGCCGAACCGGTTCACCATCTGAAGCCATTGCTCTATAACCTTTTGCTCGCAAATATTGCTCAGTCTGAAGCAGCACTCCACCTGCATGTGGAAAAGAGCTTTATTAACATGGTTTGCCTCGATGGCAACAAGGTAAAACTCTGTAATACTTTCGAATACAGAAGCATCTCTGACCTGCTCTATTACGTGCTCTTTGTGGCAGACAAGGCAGGAGTTGTTCCCGGAAAATCAACCATTACCACCAGCGGAGCCACCACAAGGTTTGATGAGATATGGACGTCAGTCACGGGACATTTCAGGTCGGTAAAATACTCCCGGCCACATGTGAAGGCCCTCTTCAGCTATGTATTCAATGAGGAACTTCTGCACCGGCACCTTAACCTGTTCACACTCAACGATTGCGCATAATCAGCGGCAAATACAGGGGAAGAAATATCATCCCGCCCAAAGGATTCAGGGCACGTCCCACTACAGACTACGCCCGCGAAAGTCTGTTCAACATAATCGAGAACCGCTTCGATATCTCTTCGCTTGATGTGCTGGATCTTTTTTCGGGAACCGGAAGCATTACGTATGAATTTCTGTCGCGTGATGCCCTGTCGGCCGAGTTTGTCGAACTCAACAGATTTAATTACAGGTATATAGCCTCGGTTATCAGTGACCTGGGATTGTCAAACGTTTCAGGATTCAATACTGATGTACGCATATACCTGAGAAAATGCAACAGGAAATTCGATATTATCTTTGCCGATCCGCCATACGATCTTCCGTGGCTTGGTTCAATACCTGATATGATTCGTGAAGCTGGTATCCTTAAGCCGGAAGGAACATTTATCCTTGAGCATTCATCGGCTTTTTCCTTCGCCGGCAGGTCGGGTTTCAGCGAACACCGGCACTATGGGAACGTCAATTTCAGTTTCTTTTCGTTCTGAAAGGCACATGATCCGGAACTGAATATTTTTTTGAGGGCCTGCTTGAATTATTAAAAAATAAACTATTTTTGCATCGCAATTGAAGTATGGTGCGGTAGTTCAGTTTGGTTAGAATACCGGCCTGTCACGCCGGGGGTCGCGGGTTCGAGTCCCGTCCGCACCGCTAGAAAAACAAAAAAGCCACGGTTTTCCGTGGCTTTTGCATTTTAAGCCTGTGGCGTTGATGGCTTGCCAGTAAAAGCCATAGGATTAAAATGCTCAAAATGTTGCAATTGCAGCATTTTTTTTTTGTTTTTCTTGCAAGGTAACCTCAGGATGAAAGGGTCCGTCCCGACCGAAGTGTTGGGACAATCCCATCAAATACCAATCGCTGCGAAGCAGCGCTGGTTTTGTTTCTCTTGCAGGGTAACCAGTGGAGGAGAGGGTACCTGTTACATCGGTATATTCACCGGGCTTCCGTCCCATGTTACCCTCATCTTCCTGCCCGAGGGCATCCATTCTATCTCAAACTCCCTCGGGGCAGCCTTTTCCCTGCTTTTGAGAGATGTGATCGACAACACCCTCCTGCCATCATCCCAGTTGAAGCGGGTGAGCGAATATTCTCCTTCCATATATCCGAGTGATATTCCATCATCCTCATAAAGGACATACTCACCCATCCCACCAGTATAGACTCTGATTGTCATAGGTTCGGAAACCACCTCACCGGTGTATTGTTTAACGGGATCCATAGGTATAATAGCCCCTGCCCTCACGTAAATCGGCATTGTCTTCAGATCAACCTCGCGGGTTATCACCCTTCCTCCCTGCTCAGTTCTGCCTGTCCACCAGTCATACCACCTCCCCTCAGGCAGGAACAACTCACGGGTCGTTGCTCCCTTTTTATATACAGGAGCAATAAGCATATCGCGTCCCCATAAATACTGATCACCTATTTTCCTGGTTCTCAAATCGTTTGAATAATGAAGCCACATCGCTCTCATAAACGGCATGCCGGTTTCACGTGCCTCCCATGCAAGGGTATAGGTGTATGGCATTAACCGGTAACGCAGCTCTGCATACTCGCGGCATACGGGTTCAATGGCCGGGTTATTTAGTTCCGACGGCAGCGGATTGGCCCTGTTTTCACGCGGACCCATCTCACTGAGTCCCCAACCCCACGGCAGTCTCGTCCACCAGGTCCTGCCATGCGACCGGAATGAAGGACAGAACGCCCCGAACTGAAACCAGCGTGCATATAGCTCACCGGTAAGCTCCTCATTGGGATAAAACCCGCCTATATCTGACCCCCAGTATGGCGAAAGGCTCAGCGAGTGGTTAATACCCACAGCTATCTGCCCCTCAAGGGTCTTCCAGGAAGTATCGGTGTCTCCCGACCATACCCATCCGCCCCACTGGGCAATGCCGGCATGGCCATTGCGGTGCAGACTCCACGGCCTTACGTCGGGTGTTGTGTACAACGGCCCCACATAGTAGAGCTTGTGCCTGTTAACCCTCTCAAAAAGGTTAAACCAGTCACCCTCATCGGGCCACCATGCATCAATACCCGCCTTTACCAGGTCGGTATGCTGAAGCCAGTAGTCAAGCATATGCGACTTGTCAACCACCTCGCCCTGAACCGGTGGTATATTGCCTGTTATCGTCGGCAGCCGGTCGCGGCGCCACGGCACTATATGGTTTACCACTTTAACATTCATACCGTGCAGATCAGCAATCACTTCGGCCGGTTCGCGCCTGAATACCTCGGGATTGAAATCAAACGAAGGCTGCTCTGTATTCCATCCGCGCGGACAGAAACCCGTACCCAGATAAATCACCGCGTCAACGGGTATCTTCTTGTCTCTGAATGTCTTAACAATTGAAATCATCTGGTCCTCATCCTCAAGGGTACGGTGCGACTGCATATACCCCAGCGACCACTTCGGCGGCATAACCGCCCTGCCGGTCACCTCCGACCACTCCTTCATATACACCGCCGGGTTCCGGGCGTTGAATACAAAAACATCAAAATACCCCGGAATAATATCGTCAATCGGCGGCCGCCCCTGCATGGTCCTCGTTACCGGACCGTCAATGCTGTCGCTTCTCTCTGCCGGGGGAACCCAGGGCTTGAAAACGCCGTCAGAGCCCCGTCGCAGATCAACCTCAACCCACGGAGCAACCACATACAATCCCCATCCGTCAGTACCAAGCAGAGATGCGACCGGGTTACGCGAACCGTAGGCATTGGCCTGCCACCGCGGAACCATATCGTGGTACCTCCCTACCCTGTTGAACTCAATTGCCTGCTCACGCCAGTTGCCGGTCATGCGCGGACCACCCTCTCCCATCCCGAGGATTGCCTCTCCGCTGTTGATAAAGGTAACTGTACCATCTTCCATAAAGAGCAGCCGCTGTATCACCCCGCCCCCCTTCTGCGAAATGGTAACCGTTAACGGCTTCGAAGCAACAGAAACCACAATATTGCCGGCCGAACGGGTAATCCCGCCATCAGCCTCTGTGATTCTTATAAACGGAGCCGGGTATTCCTTTCCCTCTGCCAGAAGCGGCGTTGAAGGTATAACTCCGCCCGCATTCACCGGCAGCAGGGTAACCCTTACCGAGTTTTCTCCGGCCTGCCTTATCTCAAGAACAGATTGTCCGGTAACCATTGTACAGGTTGCCAGCAAAATCATCACAGAATAAAATACTATCGCTCTCTTCATATCCCCCGGAATTAATATCATCTTACGTGTATTAAATACATTTATTCACAAATTAAGGAAATTCCGGAGTATTATCCTATCATTTTCATCCACTGGACGCAGATCGTCAATATATTCTACAACAGATTATACCAATTGTAGAGAGATACAATAATTGTTAGCTTTACCGGCATACAAACCGATTTTATGAGAAGATTACTTTTTTTCTCCGTCTATCTTGCACTCCTGCTTCATGCGAACGGACAGACAAAGAGCCAGAACCTCTATTTTCCGGGTGCCACCTGGGAAACGCGCACCCCTGAGCAGATGAAAATGAACGCCGCTCTGCTCGACAGCGCGGTGAAATTTGCAGTTGCTAACGGAAGCAAGGTTGAGAACGACCTTAATATTGCCATACTGAAGGCTTACGGGCGCGAGCCCTATTTCAATATCGTTGGCCCGGTGAAACCCCGCGGAGGCCCGGCCGGAATGGTGATCAGGGGCGGTTACATCGTGGCCCGGTGGGGCGACATAAACCGCGTCGACATGACCTTCAGCATTACAAAAAGCTTCCTCTCAACAATCGCCGGTATTGCCCTCGATGACAAGCTGATAACCGACATTAACGATCCGGTTAACAAATATGTATGGGACGAAAAGTTCGATGGCGCACACAACTCAAAAATAACCTGGCTGCACCTGCTGCAGCAAACATCAGACTGGTCGGGAACGTTGTTCGGCATACACGACTGGGCCGACAGGCCACCTTCACGCGGCGGTATAGACGACTGGAAAAATCGCCAGCTCAACGAACCCGGGACAACATACAAGTACAACGATGTGCGGGTCAACCTGCTGGCATATTCGCTCCTTCATGTTATGCGGGAACCACTGCCGGTTACCCTGAAGAAGAGAATTATGGACCCGATAGGGGCTTCCACTACATGGCGCTGGTACGGATACGAAAATTCATGGGTCAATATCGACGGCATTATGATGCAGTCGGTAAGCGGCGGCGGGCATTTCGGCGGCGGGCTGTTTATCAGCGCAGCCGATCAGGCCAGGTTCGGACTGCTGTTCCTCCGCAACGGCAACTGGAACGGCAGGCAGCTTCTGTCGGAAAAATGGGTTAGCTCGGTAACCAGCACTTCGAAGGCCAGCAGAACCTACGGATACATGTGGTGGACAAACACCGGGTCGCCCTGGAAAGGTGTTCCCGAATCGGTATATCACGCCGACGGCTTTGGAGGTAACTATATAATAATCGACAAGGAAAATGATCTGGTTGTTGTCGTCAGATGGATCGATTCGCCAAAAATCGGCGAGTTCATGAGCCTTGTCGTAAAGGCCGCAGCACAGAAATAAGCTCTGCAGCACTCTCAACCGGGAGCATGCAACTATTGTTGATACAGGCATATAAGAGCGTCCTGCCCTCTGTGTACCTGTTCTCGAACAGAGGCAACTCCGATGGCATTGATGATGAAGCTACAACTGCTGCAGGAAGGTAGTTTGCCAACACCTCCCTGAGCCTCACAGAAGCGTCGTTACCGACTATTGCAACCTGGTAGAATGGAAGGATGTTCCATAGCATAAGCCTTGCCCAACCGCTGTAACCGGCAGGATACTTAACAACCTGAGCAGCAATACGATCAAACATTCCGAGTGCAAGCTCAATCTTTCCCCTGTCTGTTGTTATGTTACCCAGCCTGAAAAGGTTCATCGCCATAACCGAGTTAGACGATGGAATCACATTATCGTATGTCTCATAATGATTGGTAATGAGTATCTCCTCTCCTCTGGACTTATACAGGAACATGTTGACGTCAAGGTCGAAGAACCTCTCCGTCGTTTCATCAGCAATTTGCACGGCAAGCTCAAGCCATCGCTGCGACATTGTGGCTTCATACAGTGAAATCATTGCCTCTGCCATAAATGCGTAATCGTCAAGAAAGCCACCAACTCTGCTTTTTCCGTCCGAAAATATCCTCATCAGCTTACCTTTCCCCCGGTACTGAATCTCCAGTATCTTTTCCGCAACCTTAACAGCCAGTGAGAGAAGATGATCCTCCCCGGTTGCCCGCCACGCCCTGACAAGTCCGGTAACAGCCATTGCATTCCACGAGGTTATTACCTTATGGTCGGTTACCGGCCTCTCCCTTGTTTTCCTGGCCTCCAGCAACATATCTCTCCAATTTGCCTTCAGCCCTTCAAGGTGCCCGTATCCGGCACCGGTGTTATGGCAAAACACAGCCTCGTCATCAGGGGCCGTTAAAACATGGTATTTCCCCTCCCATAAACTGCCGGCCTCAAGTCCGTAGTACTTCTCAAACAAATCCCTCTCAATGGCCGTAACGCTATCAATCTCAGCCTGGGTCCAAACATAGAACCTTCCCTCCTCACCTTCACTGTCTGCATCAATTGAAGCCGCAAAGAGGCCTTCCTCCGTGAGCATCTCTCTGGCAATAAACTTAGCAGTCTGACTTACAACATCCCGGAACCGGTCATTCCTGAAAAGCAAAAAGGCATCGGAGTATAGTCCGATCAACCGGGCATTGTCATACAGCATCTTTTCGAAGTGCGGAACCCTCCACTTTTCATCGACAGAATACCTTGCGAAACCTCCCCCGGCCTGGTCGTAGATTCCGCCGGCAGCCATTTTCAGAAGAGTGAATTCGATATGATCGAGTATCTTGCGATCTCCGGTTACGTACCCGTAGTGCATCAGGAATTCCATTTTCACCGGCATCGGAAATTTTGGTGCGCCCCTGGTTCCGCCGTTAAAAATGTCAAAATCCTCCTTCATTCTTATAACTGAAGGTTTAAGGTCAGTAAGAGTATAGCGGCCTGCCGTTGAGGCTGGTATGAGCGAAACTGCTTCGTTCTCAAACGATTCACGCTCCATAACATGACACCAGTGGCATGATGAATATCCGATACTGATAAGCAGTAGTCTGTCACTCTTCAAAGCAGCGTTCAGGGCCTCCGGGCCCCAGGGGTACCAGTTCACGGGATTTCTTCCATGCTGGCGAAGGTATAGGCTCGATTCGTTGGCGAGCCTGTTGAAATTCTTATGAGCCATACAATACCTTAGGGGTCTGTACCGTATTAACAGTACGGAATGCATTTGGTTCCCGAAATAGTGTTTTTAAATTTACAATATCTTTGTTTATTGTCAGATAAAACCACAATACTGAAATGAGAAGGATAATACTGCCGGTAATTGCATTAATTGCGGTCGTTCTGACTGCCTGTGATGCTTTCAAAAATGATTACCCTCCATATTGCACCATATTGTTCCCTGCAAATGCAGAGGAATTCGATTACGAGGCGCCGGTTAAGGTGTTTGTTAAGGTTTCCGATGTTTCAGGAGTTCTCTCACATGTGAATATTTATGTGAACACTACCCTTAAGGCATCATTCGACACCGGCCCGTACGAAGTAACACTTACTGGCGAGGATCTGCCAGTGGGCTCCCATATCATTCAGGCCGAGGCAGTTGACAAAAATGGTGGCTCAAACAAAAACTATATCACAATTCTGGTTACCGATAACTATATTACTGTTGCCGGAGGCTCATTTACTCAGGGCAGGTACCCTGAGCCAGGCACTGGCACTCTTCTCGACCGTACGGTGCACCTCTCCCCGTTCCGTATAAGCAGGTATGAAATCACAAATGAACAGTTCTGCCGTTTCCTTAATGATGCCGGTTGCGGCTACGACGCTACTTTTAACGGTAAAGTAATGATCTGGTATCACCAGCTTACAAAGTCTGAGACATACCCGGTTACCGACAAGATTACCTTCTCCGATGGCCGGTTTAAACCACAAAATGGTTATGAGAAAACGCCCGTGACAGCCGTAACATGGCATGGAGCCAATGAGTACTGCAAATTCTACGGCGGAACCCTGCCTACTGCAGCACAGTGGATGTTTGCAGCTCAGGGAGGAAATCTTACCCAGGGATTTATATACTCGGGTGGTAATGTCATTGAAGAGGTAAGCTGGTATTCCGGAAATGCAACCGAGCCAAAAAGAACCGGGCAGAAAAAGGAGAATGAACTTGGATTGTATGATATGACCGGAAACGTATCGGAGTGGTTATTCGACTTTTACGGCACTTACACGGAACCGGTGGCAACCGACCCGCTGCAGCCCGATGTATATGACGGAAACACCCATTTCATTGCGGGCGGCTCATATGCCAACGGACCCGATTTCATGCCCCTGAGTACACACCCTCGTGAGAACAGGGCACCGGAAGTACCCTCACTTCGCGACGGATTCAGAATAGTAAAACCGGCTGACAGATAACATAAGCACGGGAAAAACACAACTGCCTTGCTGATAATTGTAGTATTGCTTGCAACCCTGGTCTCCTGGCTTTTAGCCGAGGCTATGTTGCATAGCAGGAGGCTCAGACGCATCCCCATAAGGATCACCGTATCGGGCACCCGCGGCAAAAGCGGTACCGTGCGCGATATTGCATCGGTTATGCGGCTTTCGGGGCTGAGAGTTCTCGCAAAAACCACCGGAACCGAGGCAGCTTACATTCTTCCCGACGGAACCGAAGAACCGGTAAAACGGCATGGCATAACCTCCATAGACGAACAGATACGTCTCGTGAAAAAAGCCTCCTCTCTTGGAGCCGACGCCCTTGTAACCGAAATTATGAGTATCAGCCCCGAAAACCACAGGGCCGAAACGCAGATGATCCTGAAGCCCGATCTGACGGTATTTACCAACTTCAATCCCGACCATATCGACGCCGGGGGCAACACAGTGGCCGCCACCGAAGAAGTTATGGTCTGCGGCATTGCCGGGGGGGCTACGGTTATTGTACACCGCAACCACCTCTCCCCTTTTATACAGGAAACCGTAAACAGGGCCGGCGCAACACTGGTTGTAGCCGGAACAGCCACTTCATTGCAAGACGAAAAGATCAGCGGTCATGCACGCTTCCCGGAAAACACCGACCTGGTGGCAGCGGCCGCTTCGTGGCTTGGTATCGATGCCGGCATAACCGTTGCCGGGCTGGCGGCCGCGCACCACGACCGCGGCAGGGCCGAAATTATTGAAATCGAACGCAATGGCAAAAGGCTATGGTTCGCAACTACCTTCGCTGCAAACGACCCACTCTCAACAGAAGAAATCTCAAGACACCTGCTGAAAGCATCGGGAATTGAATACAGCGGTGTGGCAGGGCTGCTCTCTTTTCGTGCCGACAGGGCCGAACGCACGAAGCAATGGCTTGATTACCTCAACCGAACCGCAGCCACCCGCTACCAGCATCTCTTCGTCACCGGCAGCCATACTGCAATTGCAGCCCGCAGAATAAAGGGAATAACAATCATCAGCCCCCGCGACCCCCAAACCATAACAGAAACTCTTTTCAAAATACTACCCGACAGAACCGCCGTCTTCGGCCTCGCCAACATTGCCGGAGCCGGCCTCGGCCTGACGGAATACTGGAGGGCGCAGGGAATAAAATCAACAAATCGATGGGATACGAACTCCTCTTCATAGGCCTGGTCGCGGCGTTGATCTACGTCGCCGTCACCGGCTACTACCCGGGCGGACTGATCGTCCCCGGTTACCTGGTGCTCTTCGTTGGTCAGCCGTGGCGGCTGGCGGGCACACTTCTTGCAGCGCTGCTCACCCTGGCCCTCTACCGCCTGGCATCGCGTTACCTCCTCCTCTTCGGCAAACGCCGCTTTGTGTTCCTCATCCTCGCCGGGGCATTTATCTCAATGGTTCTGTCGGCCCTGGTTCCGCTATGGTTCCCCGTTCAGATCGACTACCGGGTTATAGGCCTGGTTATACCCGGACTTATCGCCGGTGCCTCCGACCGCCAGGGTATTGCCGTTACCCTTGCATCAATGGCCATTGTCGTTGCCGTAACATGGTTTGCCGGGAACCTCTGGTTCCTTATCTCATGAGACCTTCAAACCGCTAAAGATTAAGACTATGCACCGCAGGAGCAGAAGAATGGACAGAATAATAATCGTGGCCGGGATTATGGCCACCGCCCTTCTTATTGCAGATGTACTTGTCAGCGGTGTATACATTAATACGCCCGGAACCCAGGAGGAAAAGGCTGCCTCGGAGCTTATGACCGAAATGGTTGCATTCATTTCAGCAGAAAACAACCTTATCGGTCCCGAAATATCGGAAATAACTACCACCCTTGGCGATGAAGCGGCCAAGCGAACCACCCTTAACCCGTCATTTGCAGCGCTTACAGTGAAACTTCTGAGACAAGCCGGAGTAAAAGGCGGCGACACCATTGCAATTGCATGCTCGGGCTCATTTCCCGGTTTGCTTATCGCCTCACTGGCTGCCGCTGAGGCAATGAATATCCACCCGGTAACCATTCTCTCGCTCGGTTCGTCATCGTTCGGGGCTTCCGATCCGTCGTTCACCCTTCTCGACCTTCACATGAAGCTGCTCGGTGCCGGCTTTGTGTCACTGCCTCCCGAGGCAGTATCGGTCGGTGGAGACAGGGACACAGGAGATGATATGGAGCCCGGCGCCGTAAAGATGCTCACCGAAAAGGCTGCTGCCTGCAGGGTTTACATCATAAGCGAACCGGTACTGCATAGGAACAAGGCAGTGAGGGATTCACTCTATACCTCAGGTGGCCGTACATCAGTAAAGGCATTTATAAATACCGGTGGAGGATTTGCGTCAATGGGAACAAGCTCGCTGGCCCTCCATATGCGTCCCGGACTTGTCACGAAGGCAAAGCTTCCACCACCGGCATCGCGTGGAATGATCCATGATATGATTGCTAACGGAGTTCCGGTAATACACTATCTCAATATCCGAACCATCTCCTCCCGCTACAAAATCCCCTTCGACCGGCAACAATAAACAACAACCCCCTGCCTCGATCTAATCCCTTCATTATAAACACCTTATACGCCATTATGCGCCCCTTTCCCCTACGCCCCTACGTCTGCTATTGTGTCTAATGAGGGGTGTTTTACAAATTCATTATGCAGATAAAAATCAGCAGAGAATGGAGTAGCATCGAAGTTCTAAATACGAGGAATGCTTAACGTTACTTAACCGATGACCCTATTAAATTTACCTCATCCGTTTTCATCAGAAAGAGCCATAGGCAAAAATCTGGTATAAAAGATTTATTTGACTTTGGTTCAATATTGGCATAACTTGCATCATATTTCTGATTAACAGTTATTTAGTCTTATCTACTAACTAAACCACAATCAAATGAAACCAAAACTTATTTTTCTGGCTTTGCTTATTATCTGTATCTCCTGTGGAACAAACAATAAGCCTGTATCTGATGCTCAAAAAGAGATAATCATTGGAGAAGTAAAAGAAGTAGCACATGCACTTTTTAAAGGTGTTGAAGAGATAAATGCCGAAATGGTTATTGGTCTGTATCTTGATTCACCAGATTTCATCTTCACCTACAATGGAAATTCATTTACGTATAAGCAATGTGAAGAAATGGCGAAGTCTGTTTTTGGTACATTAAAGAATCATAAGATTACAATAGTCGATGAAAAATATGCTGTACTTGATAATTCCACAGTACTGGTTACGGTAAACAATAAGTGTCTGATGAATTACAAGGACGGTCACTCTGTACTTCAAGACCCATGGATTTCACAAATGCTATTTAAGAAAATCGACAACAAGTGGAAAGTAATTAGTGGTTCTGAATCTGGTATTGAGCAAAGTGTTAAGAATATCGAGGCATCGAATGAAATTAATCACATTGAGTTTATGCAGCAATATTTGGGCACATGGAAGGTTGAGTATGGAAAAGACACCATTTTGAATTATCATGCCAGACCCTTCGGAAAGGGCAGTGTACGTGAATGGACTCTGAGTACCAAAGGAAAAGTTATTACTTCTGCAAAGATACTTTGGGGGTATGATAGTAAAAGCGATAAAATGATCCAGGCAACACTTTACGAGTCTTCTCCTGAAATTGATATATGGGCATGGCGTGCTACATCGGAAAATACATCTGAAGGAGTTCCGCTAAAAGATATTACTAATCCCGACTATGCTGTTTCCAAAATGAAAACTGAATCAAAGTCCCCTGATATGTTTATAATGACTAATTTAGTTAATAACAAGGTAGTTGGCACATATACCTGGACTCGTGTAAAATAGACTGGCGATATTAAACACGTAAGTTCTTATTATCCTTAGAATGCCCCAAGATTTAACACCTTGGAGGCATTCTGCTTATATATTATATTAATATACAGACATATAGACAAGAGGCCCGCCTCATCCCTGCTCTTCGGTAATAGTTGTGAGGGGGGCCCTTCACCTCCCCTACACCCTTTACGTCTTTTACGCCCTTTATGCCCTTTATGCCTTTTACACCTTTTACGCCTCTTACTCCCTTTATGTCACTACGTCACTATGTCATTACGCCATTACGCCCCCTATTATACAACACATCCCGCACCCGAGGTTTCGAACTTTACTTTTACTATATTTGAATCATCATTGTCATTGTATCTAACCAAACATAAATAATTAACCAGTTATGAGAACCATTATCAGAATCATTACCGTTTTTCTGGCCCTGTTGATCTTCCCCGAACTCATTGCACAAAAAGCAGGGCAGCCGGTTATGCTAACTTCATGCGGCCAGAGTCCGGGACCTGTCAGGCTGAGAATATTCATGCAGAAGCTGAACCTGACCTTTGAATATAAGGAGATGGCAACGGCACAGGATCTTATCGATGCCAAAGCTGCCGGCAAACCATTCAAATCGGTTATAATCGTTACAGGTGCAAGTCTCAAGGGCATGGGCGCCGCCGGCGTATCGGTCGATGATGAGCTGAAACGTACCGCTGCCCTTATAGCAGAGGCCAGGAAGCAGGGCATGAAGATAATAGGAGCACATGTCGAAGGCATGGCCCGCCGGTCGGCCGGTGCTTCCGCAGGCGACAATTCCGACGAGCTGTCAATTGATGCGGTGTGCCCTAATGCAGACATACTGCTTATTAAGAACGAGGGCGACTCCGACGGCAGGTTTACAACAATTGCAAAAAGTAAAAATATTCCCATGTTCGGTTTCGAGCTAAACAACGACGTCCAGGCAGTACTTGAACAGATATTTATAACCAAATAACAGGCATACCGTGAGCATGTTTACGAGCGCCTCATTAATCCTGGCCCTGATGGTGGCCATCTACATCATTGCCCAGAGATTAAAGCTCTCCACCGAACTTTCGATGTTCGCAGCCGCAGTGGCCGGAGCATTTGCCGCAGGTGAGTGGTTTCCGGTAAGGCATGTCGCCGAAGGGGCAATTACATATCTCGATATCAACCTTATTTTCATCACCGCCACGCTCTTTATGAACATCCTCAAGGAATCGGGTGGCGTGGCGTTCGCCGTGCGGGGCATACTGAAGGGCTTCCACCGGAGCCGCGTGCTGCTGCTGGTGCTGCTAACATTTCTGCTGCTGTTGCCGGGCGCCCTTACCGGCGCAGGAAGCGTTACCGTTCTTATTACCGGGGGTATGGTCGCAGTTGTCCTGGGATATATGGGAATTCCGCGAATTAAGGTGGCAGCAATTATCTTTCTGCTTGCCGGCTTAAGTGCAGCGGCACCACCTGTCAGCCTATGGGCTATGATGACCGCAGCAGGGGTAAATATGCCCTATGTGGGATTCTTCTGGCCTCTGCTTATCCCGTGCGTGGTGGCTGCCCTTATAACCATATTTATACTTGGCTGGAAGGGAACACCTGTCGACCTCGATAAGGCTTTCGGCGAACTGCCTGTTCCGCCACCAAAAATGAACTGGGTAAGGATAATAATACCATTTATTATATTCTTCGGACTGATACTGACAGGCCGCAAATGGCCATTTGAGACGCCTGTCGTCGGACTGCCGCTTATGTTCACCCTCGCGGCCCTGGCTTCGTGGCTGCTGTCGCCCGTGAAGCTGAAACTACTGAAAATATTCACCGACACCCTCAGGCAACTGCTGCCCCTTATCGGAACACTTACTGCCGCCGGTATACTTGTACAGATTATGACTCTTACAGGTGTAAGGGGGCTGCTCGCAATCACTTTCATCACCCTGCCCACATGGCTAGTTATAGGGGGGTTGTTTATCTTCCTTCCGGTAACCGAGGCTGTGTTGATGTACGGCGCAGCAGCAGTTTTCGGGGTGCCGCTTATTCTGCTCTTCAACTCAATGGGCCTCGACCCGATTGTTGCACTTGCAGGCCTGAGCGTAATCTGGCCTCTCGGCGATGCACTACCTCCAACGGCAATTATCGGCCGGTTATCGGTAAGTGTTACAGGGGTCAGCGATTCATACGGCAAATTCCTCAGGCAATGTATGGTGCCTGCCGTAATTATCTGCATAATAGGCACACTTATGGTTATCTACAGCAAGCAACTTGGGTTCCTCACAGGGCTCTAAATATTTGATTTACATGGAAATACTAGGCAAAATAATATCTGTTTTCTATTTCATCCTCGCAGGTGCAATTTCCGCCGGTCTGATCTACAACCTTATCAAATCGAAGGAGTGGAAAGAGGAATTGTTATACATTCTGGTTCTGATACCTTTCCTGCTGCGCTTTCTGTTAATCAAATAACAATAAAGGGTTATGAACAGGAAAACAGTAATACGCAAAATGCTGGTCGCCGCGCTGGGGCTGACAATCCTCACCGGCTCGGCAATCAGCTTCTACCGCCACCGGAACTATGCCGAACCTGTAGTGGCAGGCCCGGGTGTAACGAAGGTACTGAAACTCAGCCACTACTTCGAAGGCATAAAAGGTTCAATAAACGACTGCAATATATATGTTCTCGAGGGAACCGAACCCGGCGGTACCATGATGGTAATGGGCGGATCGCATCCCGAAGAGCCGGCTTGCCGCCTCGCCGCATGGCTGATGGTAGAGAATGCCGTAATCGAAAAGGGACGCCTTATTGTGGTGCTGTCGGCCAACCGAAGCGGCACAACCGTAACCCGGCCAAGCGGCGCCTACCCCCAATTCTACAACATCACAACAGAATGGGGAAAACGCACCTTCCGCATGGGCGACAGGTGGTCGAATCCGCTCGACCAGTGGCCCGACCCCGAGGTATATATCCACTACCCCAGCCGTCAGAACCTGGCATACGTCGATATCAGGAACCTGAACAGGGCATGGCCCGGCCGTCCCAACGGATCCTTGACCGAAAAAACCACTTACGCATTCATGGAACTCATAAGGGAAGAAAAGGTCGATGTGGTAATCGATATGCACGAGGCTGAACTGCAATACC